>Ga0116177_10000233_pt1 | contig 40611 bp, 33 predicted proteins | sample AD_STIC10_MetaG_FD_89750 | JGI IMG/M metagenome (GOLD analysis project Ga0116177, IMG submission 89750) | Active sludge microbial communities of municipal wastewater-treating anaerobic digesters from USA - AD_STIC10_MetaG | ecosystem: Engineered > Bioreactor > Anaerobic > Digestate | place: USA... | reverse complement strand
CCTGTTCGACAGCGACGGCAAGCGCGTGCTCGCCGAATCGCGTGACCTCGCCGACTTGCGCGCGCGTTTCGGTGCACGCGCCGCCGAGGCCTTTGCGCGCCACGCGGCACAGGGCATGGCGCAGGCCGGACTGACGGATTTCCCGGTGCAGCCGGTGCCGGTCAGCGTGCCGGGCGCAGGTGGCGTACCCGCATATCCTGCGTTGCAGGACGATGGCGATGCGGCTTCGCTCGCGGTGCACGCGCAGCGCGAGGTCGCCGAGCGGCTGCACCCGCAGGGCGTGCGCCGGCTGCTGGCGATCGCGCTGGCGGACAAGCTGAAGCAAGCGCGCCGGCAGTTGCCGGTGCCGCCGAAGACCTCGCTGCTGTACGCGGCGATCGAGTCCGCATCGCCGCGCAAGGACGGGTTGAAGGATGCCGACCGACTGCGCGCCGACCTGGTGGACGGGGCGTTCGCCGCGCTCGCCGCCGATGGCCTGCTGGCGATCCGCGAGGCCGATGCCTTCGCCCGGCGTCGTGATGCGATCGGCAAGGACGTGTTCGCCGAGGCGATGCGCCGCCTGCAGCAGGCCGAGGCGATCCTGGGGCTGGTCGCCGAGGTACGGGCGAAGCTGGAATCGAAGCTGATCGGTTGGGCGCGCGCCAACCTGGATGACCTGCAGTCGCAGCTCGACGGGCTGGTGCCGCCGGGGTTCCTGCGCGAGGTACCGGCCGACGTGCTGGTCGACTATCCGCGCTACCTCAAGGCGATGTCGCTGCGCGCCGAACGCGCGCAACGCGATCCGGTGCGCGACCAGCAGCGGATGCTGGAATTGGCGCCCTTTGTCTCCGCGCTGGCGACGGCCGACGCGACGCATCCGGAAGCCGTGGCCTTGCGCTGGGACCTGGAGGAGTTGCGCGTGCAGTTGTTCGCGCAGGAGCTGGGGGCAAAGGGCGGGGTCTCGCCCAAGCGCCTCGCGGCGCGGCTGGAACGCCTGCAGAAAGCCGGATGAACGCGCGCATGGGCGCTGGCCGCTTCATGGCGCGCTCGCTAAGGTAGGCGGATGCACGCCGTCGCCCCCACCACGACGCCTTATGCCCAGGCCCTGGCGCGCCTGCCCGCAGGTGCGTTGCCGGCGCCGTTGGCGGCGTTCTGGCGCGACCGCGCCGAGGCCGGCGCGCCGATGCGCGACCGCGCCGATGTGTTGCTCGACACGCTCGCGATCCTGTCCACCCTGAACGCCGATGCCGAAGTGATGGCGGCGGCGTTGCTGGACGCGCTGGTGGACATCGAGCCGCTTGCCGCCGAGGCGAAGATCGAGATCCCCGAGCGCCTGCAGGTGCTGCTGGAAGGCCAACGCGCATCCAGCCGGGTCTGGGCGCTGCATCGCGACCACGGCGGCGGCCGCAACCCCGAGGGCATGCGCAGGTTGCTGCTGGCGCTGGTGCGCGACCTGCGCGTGGTCACCATCGTGCTGGCGCGGCAGTTGTCGCGGATGCGCGCGGCCTGGCGGCTGCCGGCGGAGGAGCAACGCGCGCTGGCGCAGCTGACCCGCGACATCCACGCACCGCTGGCCAACCGGCTGGGCATCTGGCAGTTGAAGTGGGAACTGGAGGACCTGGCCTTCCGCGTGCTGGAGGCCGAGACCTACGTGCGCATCGCCCGCCTGCTGGACGACAACCGCAGTGGCCGCGAACGCTTCATCCAGTCGGCGCTGGGGCAATTGCGCGGGGTGCTGGCCGAGAACGGCATCGCCGCCGACATCGCCGGCCGGCCGAAGCACATCTACAGCATCTGGAAGAAGATGCGGAAGAAGGATGCGCCGATCGGCGAGCTTTACGACCTGCGCGCCCTGCGCGTGCTGGTCGACGACGTGCCGACCTGTTACGCCGTGCTCGGCCTGGTGCATGCGTTGTGGGTGCCCATCCCGAGCGAGTTCGACGACTACATCGCCCGGCCCAAGCCGAACGGCTATCGCTCGCTGCACACCGCGGTGATCGGGCCCGAAGGCAAGACCCTGGAAGTGCAGATCCGCACCCGCGAGATGCATGCGCAGGCCGAACTCGGCGTGGCCGCGCACTGGCGCTACAAGGAAGGCAGCGCGGCCGGTGGCGCGGCGATGGACAAGCGCATCGCGTGGATGCGCAAGCTGCTGGAGCAGGCCGCCGACGCCGCGAAGGACGGCGAGGCCTCGCCGCTGCAGGGCATGGACGCGGACCTGGCCGAGGAACGCGTGTATGCGCTGACCCCGAACGGCGACGTGGTCGACCTGCCGCAGGGCGGCACCGTGCTCGACTTCGCCTACCAGGTGCACAGCATGGTCGGGCACCGTTGCCGCGGGGCCAAGGTCGACGGCCGCATCGTCCCGCTGAACACCCAGCTGCAAAGCGGCCAGCGCGTCGAGATCCTCACCGGCAAGACCGCGGAGCCGCGTCGCGACTGGCTGCAGGCGGGCTCCGGCTTCCTGGCCAGCAGCCGGTCGCGCGACAAGGTGCGCGCCTGGTTCAACAAGCTCGATCGCGCGCGGAACCTGCAGGCCGGGCGCGAATTGCTCGATCGTGACCTGCGCCGGATGGGCCTGCTGCACGCCGACCTGCAGCCGGTGCTCGGCAAGTTCAACGCGGCGACGGTGGACGAGTTGCTGGTCCTGGTGGCGCTGGGCGATGTCGGCCCGAACCAGGTCGGGCGCGCCTTGCTGGAACTCGAGCGTGCCGCGCAGGAAGCGGCCGCGCCGGCCGCGTCGACATCGACCTCGATCGTGCCGCCGAAATCGCATGCGTCGGCAGCCAAGGCGAGTACGGTCACCGTGCAGGGCGTGGACAACCTGCTGGCGCAGGTCGCGCGCTGCTGCCAACCGTTGCCGGGCGAAGCGATCGTGGGCTACCTCACCCGCGCGCGCGGGGTCAGCGTGCATCGCCCGGATTGCGCGGCCTTCCTGCGCCTTGCGGGCATCCAGCCGGCGCGCGTGCTGCCGGTCGAATGGGGCGCGCAGCGTGGCGGCCAGCAGGTCGCGATCCGCATCGAGGGCATCGACCGCAAGTGGTTGCTGAAGGACATCACCACCCTGGTCGCGCAGCTCGGCCTGCACGTGGCCAGCCTGCATGCCGAACCGGTACGCGGTGGCCATGGCCAGATCCGCGTGCAACTGCAGGCGCGGGTGCCCGACTTCGGCCAGTTGGGCTTGTTGCTGGCACGGCTGGAATCGCTGCCCGGCATCGAATCCGCCCGCCGGGCATGAAGCGCTTCGCTTCCGTGCCGGCCAGACGCGCGGCGTGGCGGGCACGCTGGCTTGGCCTGCCGACGCCGTGGCGAACCGCGATCCTGATGGTGTGTGCGGTTTTGCTGTTGGCATTGCTCGCCTCCGTGCTGTTCCGCCAGCGCATCGGAAACTGGATCTGGCCGGATCCGCGCGCCGAGGCGCTGCGCACGCAGGCGGGCGTGGCGTTGGCCGCGGGTCGCCTGTCGGTGGCCGATGGCAGCGGCGCGCGCGAGTTGTACGAAGCGGCACTGGCGCTGCAGCCGGACCAGGTGGAAGCGCGCGAAGGCCTGTCGCGCGTCGCGCTGGCCGCGTTGGCGCAGGCGGAGGCACATGCACGCGGCGGTCGCGAGGCGCAGGCGCGGATCGCCTTGCGCCTCGCGCGCGAGCTGGATGCGCCGAAGGCGCGCATCGATGCCGCGGAAGCCTTGCTGCGCATGGACGATGCTGCGCAGGCCGGGATCGTTGCCCTGCTCGCCGAAGCGGAAGCCGCGCATGTGGCGGGACAGCTGCGGGATGGTGTCGATGCCGCTTTGCCGCTTTACCAGCGGGTGCTGGCCCTGCAGCCGCGCAACCAGCGCGCGGTCGAAGGCCGCGAAGATGCGCTGTCGGACTTGCTGCAGCCGGTGCCGGGATTGCTGGCGCGTGGCGACCTGGCCGGCGCGTCGTCGCGCATCCAGGCCGCCGAACGTTTCGATCCCGGCCATGTCGACTTGCCCGAATTGCGCGCCGGCCTGGCCCAGGCCACCCAGCAGCGCAGCGCGCGCATCCGCCAATCCTTGCAGCGTGGCCAGCATGCAGCGGCCGCCGACGCATGCGTGGCCTTGCGCGAGGTCGCGGCCTCGGCCGTGCCGGATGAGTGCAGCGGCGCAGTGGTGGATGGCTTGCTCCGCGACGCCGCAACGGCGACCGCCGACTTCCATTTCGACGACACCACCCGACTGTTGGCGTTGGTCGAACGCCTGGAGGGTGATCCGGTGCAGGTGCAGGCCGCCCGTCATCGCCTGCAGGCCGCGCGTGTGGGCGCCGCGCAGCTGCCACGTGTGGTCACGTCGCCACGGGTGAAGGCGCAGGTGCGCGACCTGCTGGCGCAGGCGGAGGCCGCGCGCAACCGCGGCGACTGGTTGAGCCCGCCCGGCGACAGCGCATGGGACCGCCTGCGCGAGGCGCGCGCCCTGGCGCCGGCCGATCCGGCGGTGCAGGGCGCCCTGGAGGCGATGCTGCCGGCGGCACGCGACTGCAACGCGACCGCCTTGCGCGACAACGACCTCGGGCGTGCGCAGGTTTGCCTGGAGGCCTGGCGGCAACTGGCGCCCGCTGATGCCGCGCTGGCCGCCGCGCAACGGCGCCTGGCCGAACGCTGGCTGGCGATCGGCGAAGAACGCCTGGGCGCCGGCGAGCTCGAGGCGACGGCACGTGCACTGGCGCGTGCGCGTGCGCTGGACGCGGCCACGCCCGGATTGCCCGCCCTGCAGCAGCGGCTCGAGCGGGCGAGCTCGGGCGCGAACTGAGGCTGCGCGGGATTCAGTCGACGAACAGGGTGCGCACCGTGGCGCGCGCGGCGTCCAGCGAGAAATGCGCGGCGACATTCGCGCGTCCGTTCACTGCCAGCCGCGACCACGACGCCTCGTCGTCAAGCAGGCGCAGGACCGCATCGGCGAATTCGCTCGCGTCATCGGCCACCAGCACGTCCTCGCCGTCACGCAGGTGCATGCCTTCCACCGCGCAGGTCGTGGCCACCACCGGCAGGCCATGCGCCATTGCCTGGTTGACCTTGCCTTTCACGCCGGCGCCGTAGCGCAGTGGCGCGATCGACACGCGCGCCGCGTCCAGCAGCGGCTGCAGGTCCGGCACGTGGCCATGGACGCGCACGCCGGGCACGTCGGCGAGGCGCGCGATCTCGTTCGGCACGTCGCCACCGACGCAGTGGAATTCGATCGTGGGCCGTGCCGCGCGAACACGTGGGAACACCTCCCGAACGAACCACAGCACCGCATCGACATTCGGCGGATGGCGGAATCCGCCGACGAACAGCAGGCCGTCGCGCAGCGCCCATGACGGCCCGGCTGCTGCTGCCCGATGCAGGTTGGACAGTACGTGCACGTTCGCACCGGGCGCGTCGATGCCGAGCAACTCGCGCTCGACCCGACTGACGACGAGCGTGGCGTCGGCGTCGCGGATCAGCGCCAGTTCCAGCTCGCGGGTGCGCATCGCAGCGCGGAGTGCAGTGGCATCGGCGGTCAGTTCCGCTGCGCGCTTCTCGCGCAGGTAGTGCAGGTCGACGGTATCGAACAGCAGTTTCGCTTGCGGCGCGTGCTTGCGCAGCAGCGGCAGCATCTCGCTGGCGACGTAGTGGCGGCTGACCATCGCCGCGTCGAAGCGCGGGCCGTGTTCGCGCAGCCATGCCGGGAAGCGCGGCATGGTCGGCGCATGCCAGCATTCGACGCCCATCTGTTGCAGCGTCGCGGTGTACTCGCCATCGGCACTGCGGTTGGCCGGCACGAACACCACGTGCGCGCCTTCCTCGATCAGCAAGCGCATCAGGTTGACCAGCCGCAGCGATCCGGAATCGCGGTCCGGTTGCGGGGTGAGCGCATCAATGACCAGCACCTGCCGTTGCCGGCGATGCAGCAGGGCGGGCGAGGGCACGCTGCCGGCGGGCAACTGCGCGGTGAGCGCATGGCGCCACGTCTCGGCGAACACGGCCTGGTTGCGGACCTGCGCCGCCTTGGGGCCGGTACCGAGATCGGTGCCGGAGGTCGTGCCTTCGTCATGCACGACCACCGATGCAGGCTGGTAGAGCACGCGCCGGCCGGCGGCGCGCACCTTGAAGGCGAGGTCGGTGTCCTCGTAATACGCGGGGGCGTAACGCGCGTCGAAGCCGCCAAGCCGCGCGAACAGATCGCGTGGGATCGCGATCGCCGCGCCGCTGACATAGTCGGCATCGCGCAGGTAGGTGTAGCGGCAGTCGGCGGGATCCTCGAAGCGACCGTAGTTCCAGCCGCTGCCATCGGCGAATACCACGCCGCCGGCTTCCTGCAGGCGTCCGTCGGGGTACAGCAGCTTCGCACCGACCAGGCCGGCAGCCGGATGCGTCTCGAAGGTGGCGAGCAGCGCGTCCAGCCAGCCCGGCTGCGGCACGGTGTCGTTGTTGAGGAAGACCAGCACCTCGCCGCGCGCCAGCGACGCGCCGTCGTTGCAGGCGGCGATGAAGCCGCCGTTGGTGGCGCGCGCATGCAGATGGAGGCCGTCGATCGCGCGCAGCTTCGGCAATGAATCGTCGGGCGAGGCGTCGTCGACCACGATCACCTCGAACGCCGCCGCCGGCGGATGCGCAGCGATTGCGCGCAGGCAGGCGAGCGTGTGCGCGAAGGCCCCGTACACCGGGATCACGATGCTGGCGCGCGGCGTGGCCGACGTCGGCATCACGAATGGCGAAAACGCGGTCGCGGGCGGCGCGTACAGCGCGTGCGCGGGAAGGGGCCTGCGACGGACCTGCCGCAACAGTCCCGCCCAGCTTGCCGCCAGCCCACGCGTGCGCAGGCTGGCCCAGCCGCGCCGCCACAGGCCGAGCGCGCGCGCGATCCAGAAGCGCGCTTCGGCGGGGAGGGGCATGCGGCGGAACTCCGGCTGAAGAACGAGGCGTTGGCTGACGGCGGGCCGCGCAAACCCTGCGCTAGACTCGCCGGAACCGTACCCGGCATTGTCGCATCCCGCGAAACCGCCGCCAGCCAAGCCGCCCATGCCCCGCATCGAAGACGAAGACGACCTGCACGACGACGATGGCGACGGCACCGATTCGCAAGGCCCCGTCTGGCGCAACCGCCTGCTGACCTGGGGGCTTGCTGCCGCGGCGTTGCTGCTCGGCTTCCTGATCCCGTACATGCTGTACCTGAACCACCAGGTCGGCGAGCGCTTCGGCAAGCTGCGCTGGCAGGTGCCGACCCGCGTGTACGCGCGTCCGCTGGTGCTGCGCACCGGGCTGGCGATGGACGCGCAGACCCTGAAGACCGAGTTGGATGCCGCCTCTTACCGTGATGGCGATGGCAGGCGCGCCGGCACCTACGACCGCAACGGCGCGCGCTGGCGGATTTCCAGCCGCGGCTACGACGATGTCGACGGGCGGGTCGAGGCAGCGGTGCTGGAAGTCACCCTGTCAGGCGGCGACGTGGCCGCGATCCGCGATGTCGCCGGCAAGCGCGCGCTGCGCAGCGCGCGGCTGGACCCGGCGCGCGTGGCCACCTTGTACGGCCAGAACCAGGAGGAACGCCGACTGGTGCGCATTGGCGACGTCCCGGCGCTCCTGGTCGAAGGCCTGCAGGCGGTCGAAGACCGCGACTTCAACCGCCACATGGGCATCGATCTCGGCGGCATGCTGCGCGCGGCCTTCGTCACCGTGAAGTCGGGCGGCGACACCAAGCAGGGGGCGAGCACGCTGACCCAGCAGCTTGCGCGCAGCGGCCTGCTCGGCATCGGCAAGGAGCAGACGGTCACCCGCAAGGTCAAGGAAATCCTCTTCGCCCTGCTGCTGGAAGCGCGTTACGACAAGGGCACCATCCTGGAGGCGTATTTCAACCAGGTCGACCTGGGGCAGCGCGGTGCGCAATCGATCCGCGGCGTCGCGGCGGCGTCCGAATTCTGGTTCGGCAAGGAGCTGCAGGATCTTTCGACGGAACAGATCGCGCTGATGATCGGCTTGGTCAAGGGGCCGTCCTGGTACAACCCGCGGCGCAACCCGGGACGCGCGACCGAACGCCGCAATTTCGTCCTCGGCGAGATGCATGAAACCGGCCTGATCGACGACAAGGAATACCAGCGGGCGACCAAGGCGCCGCTGGGCGTGACCGAGAACGCCGGCAGCCTGGCCGCCAACCGCTTCCCCGCCTATGTCGACCTGGTGCGCAAGCAGCTGGCGCGCGACTACCCGGCGGACAAACTGTCCGGTGCCGGGCTGTCGGTGATGACCGGGATGTCGCCAGCGGCGCAGGGCTATGCCGAGGGCGCGGTGGCGCGCACGCTGAAATCGCTGTCGACCAAGGGTCGTCCGCCGCTGCAGGCTGGCGTGGTCATGACCGACGTGCACAACGGCGACGTGGTGGCGGTGGTCGGCAGCCGCGAATTCACCGAGCAGGGCTTCAACCGCGCAGTGGATGCCAAGCGCCCGGTCGGCTCGTTGCTGAAGCCTTTCGTGTACCTGCTGGCGCTGGCGCAACCGGACAAGTGGTCGCTCGCCAGCACTATCAGCGATGCCCCGGTCACCGTCAGCCTGGGACGTTCGCGGAACTGGAAACCGGGCAATTCCGATGGTCGCAGCCACGGCACCGTGCGCCTGCTCGATGCACTGGCCCAGAGCTACAACCAGGCCACGGTGCGCCTGGGCATGGACGTGCAGCCCCAGCGGCTGGCGGAGTTGACCCGCACCCTGGCCGGGATCGAATCCGAAGGACAGCCGTCACTGATCCTGGGCGCGGTCGACCAGAGCCCGTACGCGATGGCGCAGCTGTACCAGTTCCTCGCCTCCGGTGGCGAGATCCAGCCGCTGCATGCGGTGCGAGGCGTGCTGGATGCGAACGGCCGCGCAATCAAGCGCTACGACAGCGTGGCGCCGCCGGCGCAGAAGGGCGACGCGGTCGCGGCGCGGCTGGTAGGCGTGGCCCTGCAGTACGCAGTCAGTTCCGGCACCGGCCGCCCGCTGGTGCGTGATGGCTTGGGCCGACTGGCCGCCGCCGGCAAGACCGGCACCAGCAACGATGGTCGCGACAGCTGGTTCGCCGGTTACACCGGCGATCATCTCGCCGTGGTCTGGGTCGGCAACGACCAGAACAAGGAAACCGGTTTGTACGGCGCCACCGGCGGCATGCGGGTGTGGTCGGACGTGTTCGCGCGGCTGCCCAGCGCACCGCTGCAATTGAGCGATGAAGGCCTGGACTGGCGCTGGATCGAGGGCGGCCACAGCACCGACCCGGGCTGTCCCGGCGCGCGCCGCTTCGCCTTCGTCGCCGGCTACGCGCCCGGCTACCAGGCCTGCGTGTACGCGCCACCGCCGGCGCTGGACGAATACGGCAACCCGATCCCCGCCGATCCCGCGCTCGATGGCGAGCCCGGCGCGCTGGAACGCGCGGGGCAGGCGATCCGCGGGTGGTTCGGCGGCGACGATCCGGCCAAGCAGGTGCCGGTGCCCGCGGACGCGCCACCGGCCACGCCGGCAGCGCAGCCCTGATCCCGGAGGCATCGCGATGTCGCGCCTGAGCCAGGCGGTCGGCGAGGCGCTGGGTGCGGGTTCGCCGCTTGCAGAGCGGATCCCCGGCTTCGTCGCGCGGCCCGCGCAGCAGCGGTTGGCGATGGCGGTGGCGGATGCCTTCGAGCAGCGCGGCGTGCTCCTGGCCGAGGCCGGTACCGGCACCGGCAAGACCTTCGCCTACCTCGTGCCCGCGCTGCTGTCGGGCATGAAGACCATCGTCAGCACGGGCACCCGTGCGTTGCAGGACCAGCTGTATTTCCGCGACCTGCCGCGGGTGTGCGATGCCTTGGGCACCGGCCTCAAGACCGCGTTGCTGAAGGGCCGTTCGAACTACCTGTGCCTGTACCGGATGGAGCAGGCCAAGGGCGATCCGCAGCTGTTTAAGGGTGGATTCTCGTCGCGCGAGCAGGTCTCGCAGTTCCAGCGCGTGGTCGCGTGGAGCGGACGCACGAAGATGGGCGACCTGGCCGAGCTGGAATCGCTCCCGGAAGATTCGCCGCTGCTGCCGCAGGTCAGTTCGACCGCCGACAACTGCCTGGGCACCGATTGCCCGCGGTGGGGCGACTGCTTCGTGGTGCAGGCGCGCCAGCGCGCGCAGACCGCCGACCTGGTGGTGGTCAACCACCACCTGCTGCTGGCCGACCTCGCGCTCAAGCAGGAAGGCTTCGGCGAGATCCTGCCGGGTGCGCAGGCGTTCGTGGTCGACGAGGCCCACCAGTTGCCGGAACTCGCCGCGCAGTTCTTCGGCGAAGGCCTGGGCGCGCGCCCGCTGGTGGAACTGGCGCGCGACGCACTCGGCGAATGCAAGGACGTCGCGGGTTCGCTGGCCAGCGTGCAGGAGCCGGCGCGCGCACTGGAGCAGGCCGCGCGTGCGTTGCGCGCGAGCATGGACAACCTGCCGGTGCGCGGCACGGCCTGGCGCGCGCTGGACGAGGTCAACATCGAACCCGCCTTCCAGTCGCTGGCCGATGCCTTGCAGCGCATGCAGGACGCCCTGGAACCGTTGCGCGAGGCCGCGCCGGGCTTCGATGCCTGCCACCTGCGCGCGCGCGACCAGCTGGGCCGCCTGCGCCGCTGGCTGGGCGAAAAAGTGGGGTCAGAGTCGCCTTTCGAAACGAAAGGCGACTCTGACCCCACTTTTGATGCCGACGACAGGCCGCCCGACACCAGCGTGCACTGGTACGAACTCACGCCCCGCGGCTTCCGCCTGCAGCGCACGCCGCTGGACGTGTCCGCGCCGTTGCGCCGGCATCGCGAGGAATCGCGCGCGGCCTGGGTGTTCACCTCGGCGACGCTGGCGGTGTCCGGTGGGTTCTCCCACATTGCCCAGCGGCTGGGCATCAACGAAGCCGTCGAACTGCTCGAACCCAGCCCGTTCGACTGGGACCGCCAGGCGCTGTGCTTCCTGCCGACGCGGCTGCCGGAGCCGGCCTCGCGCGACTACGGCACCGCACTGATCGCGACCCTGCTGCCGGTGCTGCAGGCCTCGGGCGGCCGCGCGTTCCTGCTGTTCGCTTCGCACCGTGCGCTGCGCGAGGCCGCGGAATTGCTGCGCGACGCGCCGTGGCCGCTGTTCGTGCAGGGCAGCGAGCCGCGCCACGTGTTGCTGCAACGCTTCCGTGAGTCCGGCAACGGCGTCTTGCTGGGCACCGCCAGCTTCCGGGAGGGCGTGGACGTGGCCGGCGATGCGCTGTCGGTGGTCGTGATCGACAAGCTGCCGTTCGCCGCGCCCGACGATCCGGTGTTCGAGGCGCGCCTGGATGCGATCCGCCGCGCCGGCGGCAATCCGTTCCGCGACGAACAACTGCCGCAGGCGGTGATCGCGCTCAAGCAGGGCGCGGGTCGCCTGATCCGCACCGAGACCGACCGCGGCGTGCTGGTGCTGTGCGATCCGCGCCTGACCCAGAAAAGCTACGGCAAGGTCTTCATGGATTCGTTGCCGCCACTGCCGATCACCCGCGAGGTCGGCGACGTGCAGGCGTTCTTCCGGTCACAATCCACCCCATGAGACTGCTCGCCTTCGAAACCGCCACCGAAGCCTGTTCCGTCGCCGTGTACGTCGACGGCGAGATTTGCGAACGTTTCGACCTGGCCCCGCGCCGGCATGCGGAACTCGCCTTGCCGTGGGCGGGCACCATGCTGGCCGAGGCCGGCATCGCCAGGTCGCAGCTCGATGCGATCGCGGTCGGTCGCGGTCCCGGTGCGTTCACCGGCGTGCGCCTGGCGATCGCCATCGCCCAGGGCATCGCGCTGGCCTTGGACCGGCCGGTGCTGCCGGTATCCACGCTTGCGGCGCTCGCGATGCGAGCCGGCGCAAGCAACGAAGGCGATCGCATCCTTGCCGCGATCGACGCGCGCATGGGCGAGGTCTACCTGGGCGCGTTCGCCCGGCGTGGCGATGACCTCGTCGCCCTCGACACCGAAGTCGTGGTCAAGCCCGAGGGTGCCAGCATCCCGGATGGCGATGGCTGGCATGGCGTCGGCACCGGTTTTGCCGCAGCAGGGAACGCCTTGCCGCTCCGCCTGGAAGGGCGACTGGCCGCGGTCGATGCCACCGCACTGCCGCACGCTGCCGACGTGGCCCGCCTTGCCGCGCTGGCGTACGCGCGTGGTGAAGCAGTTGCGGCGGAACGCATCGAGCCCGCCTACCTGCGCAACAACGTCGCCCTGACCCTTGCCGAGCAGCAGGCCTTGCGCGCGAAAGGTTGACGAGCGTCGCTTGTGGGCCTCGGCAGACGGGCTATGCTGCAAAGCAGCAGTCCAGCGGCGAGGTGGTACATGGGATGCAGGAATTGGGTGTTGGCCGGGATGCTGGTGGCGATGCCAGCGCTGGCAGAAGACGTTGTGTTCGAAGGCCATGCCGTGGAGGTCGACGCCACCAGCGAGGCGCGTCCGATCCTGGGCATGCGCGGGACGCGCTACTCGATCCCGGGATCGGTGTCGCAGATCGTCGGCAAGGCGGAACAATGCGCGACCCGCCAGCCTGGCGCACTCACCGTCGAGTCGGTGGAGGCCGATGCCGGGCGGCTGGTGGCCGGCGGCCGTGCCGAGTACCGGCAGAAAGGCCGGCGCAGCGTACGTGCACGGATGACGCTCGAGGCGGGTGAAGGCACTTTCCGGGTCGTCTTCAACGACCTGGCGACGGCATCGGCCGATGCCGGTGGTTTCGCGCCGCTGATCCAGCAGGACGCCGCAGGCTGGGAAAACGCCCTGGAAGCGCTCATCGCCATCGAGCAACCGCTGCTCGACTGCATGTTCCGCTGAGCAGCCCTTCTCCGGCGCCTAGCGGTCGATCAGCTCGCCACCCGGCAGGAACTGCCAGGTGCGGGTGACGTGCAGCACGTCGGGGTCTTCCTGGGTCTTCGGCAGCGGCGAGAACGGCTGCGACAGCTTGACGATGCGGGTCGCGGCCTCGTCCAGCATCGGCACGTGGCTGGACTGGACGATGCGGATGCTTTCCACGCTGCCGTCGCGGCGCACGCCCACGCTGATCACGACCAGTCCGCCGATACGGCGGCGGCGGGCTTCGTCCGGATAGTTGAGGTTGCCGACTCGCTCCACCCGGTCCACCCAGCCGCGCAGGTAGTCGGCCCACGCGTATTCCTTGGTGCTGGCGGAGACGAACTTGCGTTTCGGGCGCTTGGCGTATTCCTGCGAGCGCAACTGGATCTCGGCGGCGAGCCGCGCCATCTCGATGTCGCGGTCGATCTTCTCGCGGCCTCGCGGCGCCTGGTTGGCATCCACCTGCTGCAGAGGCTGCGGCATCGGCAACGCCTGCTGGCCATTGGCCGATGCCACGACCCGCGCATCCGGCGGCGGCGTGGGCGCGGGCGATTGCGCATGCAGCGGGCGCGGCGCCAGGCCGTCCTCCGGCTGCGGCAGTGGCCCGGCCTGCGGGGCGGTGGGGCGGCTGCTCTTGTCGTGCTCGCCACCGCCCTGGTTGTTGGCCTGGGCCAGGAAATCCGCCTGCGCCGGGGTCAGGGGTGTCTGCGTGCGGCTCAGGATCACGTCCAGCGTGGGCAGCATCGGGGCCGCATCCTCCACCGCGAAGCCAATGCCCAGGATCACCATCGCGTGCACCAGCACCGACAGCACCAGGGTCGCGCCCAGCCGCGTGGATTCACCGATCACGGGCGGCGCGGGCAGCGACGCGGGGGCGGCGGCCGCGCCCATCAGGCCGCCGACGTGGCTTCGATGCGGTCGAACAGCGTGCCGGCGATGTTGAGGCCGAACTGCGCGTCCAGTTCGCGGATGCAGGTCGGGCTGGTGACGTTGACCTCGGTCAGGAAGTCGCCGATCACGTCCAGGCCGACGAACAGCATGCCGCGCCGCTTCATCTCCGGGCCCACCTGGGCGGCGATCCAGCGGTCGCGCTCCGTCAGCGGCCGGCCTTCGCCGCGCCCGCCGGCGGCCAGGTTGCCGCGGAATTCGTCACCCTGCGGGATTCGTGCCAGGCAGTAATCCACCGGCTCGCCATCGACCAGCAGGATGCGCTTGTCGCCGTCCACGATCTCCGGCAGGTAGCGCTGCGCCATCGCCAGGTGCACGCCGCCGTTGGTCAGGGTTTCCAGGATCACGTTGAGGTTCGCCTCGCCGGCGCGGGCGCGGAAGATCGAGCGGCCGCCCATGCCGTCGAGCGGCTTCAGCACCGCCTCGCCGTGTTCGCCGACGAACGCCTTGAGCGCGGTTGGGTCACGGCTGACCAGGGTCGGCGGGCAGCATTGGGGGAACAGCAGCGCGGCCAGTTTCTCGTTGAAGTCGCGCAATCCCTGCGGGTCGTTGACCACCCGCGCGCCTTGGCGCTGGGCCATGCCGAGCAACTGGGTGTCGTGCAGGTAGTCGGCGTCGACCGGCGGATCCTTGCGCATCAGCACCACCTGGCCGGGTCCGAAGTCCAGTTCCCGCCAGTCGCCAAGGCGGAAATGGCGGCCCTGCACGTCCTGCACCGTCAGCGCGGCGGCGGTCGCGACCGCGCGCGCGCCGCGCAGCGCCAGCCCGCCGGGGCGCACGTAATGCAGCCGATGGCCGCGCCGCTGGGCCTCCAGCAGCATCGCGAAACTGGAATCCTTGGTGGTCTTGATGGACTCGATCGGGTCCATCACCACCACGACGTCGAGTGGTGCGGCGTCTGTCATCTGCGGGTCCATGGCGGGCTGCGCCGATGGTAGCAGGCGACGCGCAGCGTCCATCGATGTGACGCATTGCGGCGCTTGACAGGCCGGGTGCAGGCTGGGATATAGACAGTCCGGTCGCAGTGCAAAACCGCGACGGGCAATGGCGGCAAGGGGAACGCATGGCGCAGCAAGACGATCCAGGCATCAACCTCCAGGGCTTGAGGGTGATGGTCATCGACGACTCGAAGACGATCCGGCGCACGGCGGAAACGCTGCTTGCGCGGGAAGGCTGCGACGTGGTCACCGCAACCGACGGATTCGAGGCGCTGGCGAAGATCGCCGACCACAATCCGCAGATCATTTTCGTGGACATCATGATGCCGCGGCTCGACGGCTATCAGGCCTGCGCGCTGATCAAGAACAACCAGACGTTCAAAACTGTGCCCGTGATCATGCTTTCGTCGAAGGATGGTTTGTTCGACAAGGCGCGTGGTCGTATCGTGGGCTCCGAGCAATACCTGACCAAGCCCTTCACCCGTGAAGAACTGCTTGGCGCGATTCGGAAGTACGTCAACGCCTGACCGGGGGGTAGGGCATCAATGGCACGCATACTGCTGATCGAGGATTCGCCGACCGAGGCCGCGGTGATGACCCAGTTGCTGGAACGCAACGGGCACCACGTGACCACCTCGGGTAGCGCGGAGGATGGCATCGCCACCTGCCGTCGCGAAAAGCCGGACCTCGTGCTGATGGACGTGGTGCTGCCCGGCATGAACGGCTTCCAGGCCACCCGCGCGCTGTCGCGCGATGTCGATACCAGTCACATCCCGGTGCTCATCGTCAGCACCAAGGGCCTGGAGACCGACCGCGTCTGGGGCCTGCGCCAGGGCGCCAAGGACTACATCGTCAAGCCGCCGCGCGAGAGCGATCTCATCGCGCGGATCAACGCACTGATCGGGCACTGAGCATGGCCAAGCGCGGCAAGCAGAAGCAGAAGGGCAAGCCGCAGGCGGCCGCCGCCGTCGAGGCCGTGTCCGCCGCGCCGGACGACGTTGCCGCCATCGAGTCCGTCGAGGCGCCGGTCGTCGAGCCGGACGCGGTGGCGCAGGTCGAGGACCAGGCCGGGCCCGTCGACGCGTTCGACGCCATCGCCGCCGTCGAAGCGGTGGAGGAGGCTGCGCCCGAAGTCGTCGAGCCGCCCGTGCAGGAAGCGCCGCGCCCTGCGCGCGCCAAGCCCTCGCGCCGGGTGTCGTCGCGTCCGCGCGACAAGCGTTCGCCGTTCCTGGTGCTGGCCGATTACGAACAGCGCAGCTTGGCGCACGTGGCCGGCCTCCCGGAACAGCTCGATGCGCCGGGCCTGTGGCGCGGCGTTGCCTACCGGGTCGGCTCGCACCGTCTCGCGTCGGGTTTCGACGAGGTGGTGGAAATCATGCCGCTGCCGCTGGTCAGCCATGTCCCCGGTTCGTTGCCGTGGATGCTTGGCGTGGCCAACGTGCGCGGCACCCTGTTGCCGGTGGTCGACCTCAAGCAGTTCCTCGAGGGCGAACGCACCGTGCTGCACGAAAGCCAGCGCGTGCTGGTGGTCCGCCAGCCCGGCGGCGATGTCGCCGTCACCATCGACGAGCTTTACGGGCAGCGCAGCTTCGTCGACGGCCAGGGCATCGAACTCGACTCGGTGTCCGAAGGCCGCTATGCCTATTTCATCGATCGTGCCTACCGCGTCAATGACCAGGACTGGGGCGTGTTCAGCCTCGATCGCCTGGCCCGTACTCCCGAATTCCGCCAAGCCGCCGCGTAACCCGCGGACCCATACGCAACCCGAGGTCGCAACATGAGCACTCTGATGGATTCCGTCGCCGGCAAGGGCCGCAACATCAGCACCAACTTCTGGATCTGGTTGCTGATCGGTTCGCTGCTGGTCTTCGCCGGCAACACCCTGTACGCGACCACCAAGGCTTCGCGCCTCGGTGGCGCCAGTACCGCGGCCTCGCGCCTGCAGCTGAACTCGCAGCGACTGGCCAACCAGGGCCGCGAAGCGATCGAAGGCAATGCGCAGGCGTTCGATGCGTTCAAGGCGACCAAGGGTGAAGTCGACGAGGACATCAAGACCCTCAACGACCGCTTCGGCGACCAGGCCGGCGTGTCCGGTCCGATCCGCACGGTGAGCAATACCTGGGATCCGCTGGCCAAGCGCGCCGACGAAGTGATGGCCTCGCAGCAGGCGGTGCTGGCGCTGGCCGGTCGCGCCGACAGCTTCAGCGCCAAGGTGCCGCAGCTGCAGGCCCAGTTGAACGAGGTGGTGCGTGGCTTGGCATCCGGCGGCGCCGGTTCCGGCCAGGTGTTCACCGCGCTGCAACAGGTGGTGACTTCCGCCGCCATGGCCCGCCGCATCGCCGAATTGCGCGCCGGCGGCAGCGGCGCGCAGGTCGCGGCGGACGCCCTCGGCCGCGACTCCGCGGTGTTTGATCGGTCGATGAACGCACTGCGCAATGGCAGCGGCGACATCGCCAAGGTGACCGCTGCTGGCGCGGTCGCCCCGCTCAACCAGGCCGCCACGCTGTGGGCCGGCATGAAGAAGGACCTCGACGGCATCGTCGGTGACTCGAAGAAGCTGATCGGCGCGCAGGCCTCGGCCACGGCGCTTGCCAACGGCTCCGACAAGCTGCTCTCGGACAGCGAAAGCCTGTTCGCGGCGTTCACCTCGTTCGGCTCGCTGAAGGACACCAGCATCGTCGGCGGCGTCTGGGTCAGCATCCTGTCCGGCCTGCTGATGCTGTTCTCGATCGGCGGCCTGGTCTGGGCGCAGGGTCGCGCGCAGCGCCTGCGCTACCACACCACCAAGGAACTGAACGACCGCAACCAGGAGGCGATCATGCGCCTGCTGGACGAAATGGGTTCGCTCGCGGAAGGCGACCTGACCGTGAAGGCGACCGTGACCGAGGACATGACCGGCGCGATCGCGGACTCGATCAACTTCGCCGTGGAACAGCTGCGTACCCTGGTAGCGACGATCAACGACACCTCGGTGCAGGTGGCCTCCAGCGCGCAGGAAACGCAGGCGACCGCCATGCACCTCGCCGACGCCGCCGAGCACCAGGCGCAGGAAATCAACACCGCCACCGACCGCATCAACGAGATTGCGTCGAGCATTAACCAGGTCTCGCGCAACTCCGCCGACTCGGCCGAGGTGGCGCGTCGCTCGGTGCAGATCGCGACCAACGGTGCAGGCGTGGTGCGGCAGACGATCGCCGGCATGGACAGCATTCGCGACCAGATCCAGGAAACCTCGAAGCGCATCAAGCGCCTGGGCGAGAGCTCGCAGGAAATCGGCTCGATCGTTGAACTGATCAACGACATTTCCGAACAGACCAACATCCTGGCGCTGAACGCCGCGATCCAGGCGGCCTCGGCCGGTGAAGCGGGCCGCGGGTTCGCGGTGGTGGCCGACGAAGTGCAACGCCTCGCGGAACGCTCTTCCGGCGCGACCAAGCGCATCGAATCGCTGGTCCAGACCATTCAGGCCGATACCAACGAGGCCGTCAGCTCGATGGAGCAGACGACCTCGGAAGTGGTCGCCGGCGCCCGACTGGCCGAGGACGCGGGTACCGCGCTGGGCGAGATCGAAAAGGTGTCCTCCGACTTGTCCGGGCTGATTGAAGGCATCTCGGTGGCAGCGCAGGAACAGTCCCACGCCGCGACCGACATCACCCAGACGATGAACACGATCCAGTCGATCACCGCGCAGACGTCGCAAGGCGCCAGCCAGACCGTGCAATCGATTGGTAACCTCGCGCAGCTCGCGTCCGACCTGCGTCGTTCGGTCGCCGACTTCAAGCTGCCGGCCTGAGTGCAGGCAGGGACACCAGGGGTCGGGATGAACAGCACCCACCAGGCAAGCCCCGCGTTGCGGGGCGATAGCGGAGCTTCGCGATGACCACGGCGCTGCGCGATGCCATCGACCATACCGCGCTCGGCTGGGTGAAGCCCGAGATCGACGAGACCCTGCGCCAGGCGCGGCTCGAGATCGAGGCCTTCGTCGAAGCCCCCGCGGACGTGTCGCCCATGCGCGCGTGCGCCGGTTACCTGCACCAGGTGCAGGGCACCCTGCGCATGCTCGAACTGCAGGCGCCGGCGATGGTGGCTGGCGAGATGGAACAACTTGCCAGCGCGCTGCTGGAGGGCGTGCCGGGCAACCGCGATGACGCGCTGGCGGCGTTGATGCGCGGCGTGGTGCAGTTGCCGGATTACCTGGAACGCCTGCAGGGCGGCCACCGCGACATCCCGATCGTGCTGCTCCCGCTGATCAACGACCTGCGCACCGCGCGGGGCGTGGACGCGCTGCAACAGGACGCTTTGCCCAGCCTCCTGGTCGAAGCGACCGATGCGGAAGTGGAACATGCGCGCGGCAGCCTCGCCGGGCGCAACCGCGCCTTGCTGGACACGGTGTCCGCGGCGCTCAAGGAAGACCTGCTGCGGGTCAAGGACGCACTCGACCTGCACCTGCGCGCGGGTGGCGGCAACGTCGCCGACCTGCAGCCGCAGGCGGAAGCGCTGGATCGCATCGGCGAAACCCTGGGCATGCTCGGGCTGGAAAGCGCGCGTGGCGTGATCCACGAGCAACGCAAGGTGGTGCAGGGCATCGCCGACGGTAGCCGGCCGCCCAGCGAAGACGACCTGATGGAAGTCGCCGGCGCGCTGATCTACATCGAACATTCGCTGGACGACCAGGTCACCCGCCTCGGCACGGGCGATGCCCCGGGCGACGGCGACGACCAGCTGGCGCAGGAATCGCGCAAGGTGATGGGCGTGCTGGCGCGCGAGGCCGCGGCCAACTTCGCCGAAGTCCGCAACGCCTTCGTCGCTTTCGTCGAGACCGACTGGGACCACGCGGTGCTGGAGCCGGTGCCGCGCCTGCTGGCCGAAGTGGCCGGCGCGATGCGCATCCTCAACCTGCCGCAACCGGCGGGTTACCTGGAAGCGCTGCGCCGCTACAGCCACGCGGAATTGCTGGGCCGCAAGCAGGTGCCCGGCGGACGCCAGCTGGACACCCTGGCCGATGCACTGGCCGGCATGGAGTACTACCTCGAATCGTTGCGCGATCCGCACGGCCAGCGCCAGGACCTGCTCGACAAGACCCGCACCAGCCTGGAACAGCTGCGCTACTGGCCGCTGCCGGACGACGACGTGGCCACCCTGTCCGAATCTGAAGCGGTCGAGGCTGCGCCGGTCGCCGGCGAGGCGGTGGTGTTCGAGGCGCCGCAGGCCGTCGAGGCTGCCGATGCCGCGGCCGCCACGGTCAGCGTGCAGGCCGATGCGCCCGTGCTCAATGCGGGCTTCGATGCGGTCGGCGACGAAATCGACGACGAGATCCGCGAGATCTTCCTGGAGGAGTTCCAGGAGGAAATCACCAACCTCGACGAGTTGCTGGCGCCGTGGAAGCGCACGCCCGAGAACGGCGAGTTGCTGCGCCCGATCCGCCGCGTGTTCCACACCCTCAAGGGCAGCGGCCGACTGGTCGGTGCCAAGACGCTCGGCGAGTTCAGCTGGCACGTCGAGAACATGCTCAACCGCGTGCTCGATGGCTCGCGCCCGGCCAGCCCGGCGGTCGTGGCCTTCGTCGGCCAGACCCGCGCGGCGTTGCCGCAGCTGCTTGCCGCCCTGCGCGGCGAAGCCTCCGGTGCGCTCGACATCGCCTCGATGGAAGCCGTCGCCGACCGCCTGGCCGCGGGCGAAGACGTCGTGCTGGACACGCTCGGCACCGCGCCGGTGGCCAAGGTCGCGGAGCCTGCGGTCGACACCGCACCCGCCGTCGCGGCGGACACCGTCGTCGCCCACGTCGATCCCGTCCTGCTGGAAATCCTGGGGTCCGAGGTCGGCGGCCACCTGGAAACCGTGGATGCATGGCTGGCCCAAGCGCGTGCCGGCGACGCCAGCGTCAACGACGGCCTGCTGCGCGCGATCCACACCCTCAACGGTGCGTTCGCAATGACCGAAGTGCCGTCGGTGACCGCGTTCACCGCGCCGGCCGAGGGCTACGTGAAACGCCTGCTGGCCGCCAACGCGCCGGCCGACGCCGACGGCATCGCCATCCTTGGCGAGGTCGCCGACGCGGTGCGCACGACCACCGCGGCGCTGCAGTCCACGCCGGCCCAGGTGCCCGTGTACGCCGCGCTCGCCGCGCGTGTCGCGTCCCTGCGCGAAACCCTGCCCGAAGTCAGCCTGCCCTTCATCGATGCGAATGCCGAGGCCGCCCGCAAGGCGGCCGAGGAAGCCGAAGCGGCGGAAGCCGAGCGCATCGCGGCCGAGCATGCCGAGGCCGAGCGGCTCGCCGCGGAAGAAGCCGCGCGCCTCGAAGCCGAACGCGTCGAGAACGAGCGGCTGGAAGCGGAACGCCTGGCCGCGGAAGAAGCCGAAGCGGCGCGGCTGGCCGCAGAGCAGGCCGAAGCCGAGCGCATCGCCGCCGAGGAAGCGGCGGCGCGCGCGGAGGCCGAGCGCCTGGAAGCCGAACGCCTGGAAGCCGAGCGGATCGCGGCGTTGGAAGCCGAGGCCGCGCGGATCGCCGCGATCGAGTCCGAAGCCGAGCGCCTCGCGGCACAGGAAGCGGCCCGCCTCGAAGCCGAGCGCGTGGAAGCCGAACGCCTTGCCGCCCAGGAAGCCGCGCGGATCGAGGAGGAACGCCTGGAAGCGGAGCGCATCGCCGCTGCCGAAGCCGAGGAAGCCCGCCTGGCCGCCGAACGCGCGGAAGCCGAGCGCCTGGCCGCGGAAGAAGCGGCCCGCCTCGAAGCGGAGCGTGTGGAAGCCGAACGCATCGCTGCCGAAGAAGCCGAGGCGGCGCGTGTCGCCGCCGAGCAGGCGGAAGCTGCACGCATCGCCGAAGAAGAAGCTGCGCGCGCGGAAGCCGAGCGCGTTGCCGCCGAAGAAGCCGCACGCCTCGAAGCCGAGCGCGTGGAAGCGGAACGCATCGCCGCCGAACAAGCCGAGGCCGCACGCCTCGAAGCCGAGCGCGCCGAGGCCGATCGCCAGGAAGCCGAGCGCATCGTTGCGGCCCGCCAGGAAGCGGATCGCCAGGAAGCGGCGCGCCTCGCCGAGGCCCGCGCCGAAGCCGCGCGTGTCGAAGCGGAGCGTCGCGCCGCCGAAATCGCGGCGGCTGCCAAGGCCCGCGAACAGGCGGCATTGGCGGCACTGCTGTCGGCCGCGACCTCGGCCGAGGATCCGGACGAAGCCCTCGACATGGACGGGCTGGACGCGGAGCTGGTCGACATCTTCGTGGAAGAAGGCGGCGACCTGCTCGACCATTCCGACGGCTTGCTCGCGCTCCTGCGTGACGCGCCCGAGGATCGCGAGGCGATGGTCGGCCTGCAGCGCGACCTGCACACCCTGAAGGGTGGCGCCCGCATGGCCGGCATCATGCCGGTCGGCGAACTCGGCCACTCGATGGAAACCCTGCTGGAAGCAGTGGTGGCGCAGCGTGCCGAACTGGGCCGCGATGGCGTTCCGCTGCTCGAGCGTGGCTTCGACCGCCTGCACGGCATGATCACCCGTGTCGCCGCGCGTCGCGCGGTCGGCCTGCCGGTTGGCCTGATCGACGAACTGAACGCCCGCGCGGAAACCCCGGTCGCGCCGATCACGGAAGCGGCCGACGACGGGCTGGTGTTCGTGCCCGCGCCGGCGCCGAAGATCGAACTCAAGCCGCTGTCCGCACCGATGCTGCAGGACGGTTTCGGCGACGACGACGACATCGGCATCCGCGCACCGCAGGAGCAGGTGCGCATCCGCGCCGACCTGCTCGACCGCCTGGTGAACTACGCCGGCGAAGTGGCGATCTACCGCTCGCGCCTGGAACAGCAGCTCGCGGCGTTCCGCGGCACCGCGCAGGAAATGGAGCAGACCAACATCCGTCTGCGCGACCAGCTGCGCCGCCTCGACTCGGAAACGGAAGCGCAGATCATCGCCCGCTACCAGCGCGAGGGCGCGGCCGGCAACGAGACCTTCGATCCGCTGGAACTCGACCGCTTCAGCACCCTGCAACAGCTGTCGCGCGCCCTTGGCGAATCCGCGGCCGACTTGCAGGCCCTGCACGGGTCGATGGAAGACCTGACCCGCCAGTACGAAACCCTGCTGCTGCAGCAGTCGCGGGTGAGCTCCGACCTGCAGGAAGGCCTCATGCGCACGCGCATGGTGCCGTTCGAGGGCCTTGTCCCGCGCCTGCGCCGCGTCATCCGCCAGGCCACCGGCGAGACCGGCAAGCAGGCGCAGCTCAAGCTCGACGGCGCGCAGGGCGAACTCGACCGCAGCGTGCTGGAGCGCATGACCGCGCCGCTGGAGCACATGCTCCGCAACGCGATCGCGCATGGTTTGGAAACGCCGGAAGCGCGCCGCAAGGCGGGCAAGGGCGACGAAGGCACGATCCGCGTCGCGGTCCGTCGCGAAGGTTCGGAAGTCGTGCTGCAGGTCGGCGACGATGGCGCCGGCCTGGATCGCGCCGCGATCCGCACCCGTGCGATCGAACGCGGGTTGATCAAGCCCGATGCGATCCTCTCCGACGGCGACCTCGACGTCCTCATCCTCGAGCCGGGCTTCTCCACCGCTGAAACCGTCAGCCGCCTGGCCGGCCGCGGCGTCGGCATGGACGTGGTCGCCAGCGAAGTGCGCCAGCTCGGCGGCTCGCTGGACATCGCCTCGAAGCCGGGCGAAGGCACCACCTTCACCCTGCGCCTGCCGCAGACCTTGGCGGTCACCCAGGCGGTGTTCGTCAAGATCGGCGACACCCAGTACGCGGTGCCCATCGCCTCGGTGCGCGGCGTGGGACGCATCAGCCGCGACGAGATCAACAAGCCGGATGCGGTCTACCGCTACGGTGGCGAGGACTACGCGCTGCACGACCTCGGTAGCCTGGTCGGCAGCACCACGGTGAAGGCGGAAGGTCAGTTGCAGATCCCGCTGCTGCTGGTGCGCTCGGGCGACCTGCGCGCGGCGGTGGCGATCGACCAGGTCGTCGGCAACCGCGAAATCGTGGTGAAGGCGGGCGGACCGCAGCTGGCATCGGTGCCGGGCATCTTCGGCGCCACCATCATGGGTGACGGCCGGGTGGTGGTCATCCTCGACATCGCCCCGCTGGTGCGTCGCTTCGCCGCGATGCCGCGCGACGTGGCGCCGGTCGAGCAGGTGGTGGAGGCGCGCCGGGTGCCGCTGGTCATGGTGGTCGACGACTCGATCACCATGCGCAAGGTCACCGGCCGCGTGCTGGAACGCCACAACTTCGAGGTCGCGACCGCGAAGGACGGCATCGATGCGCTGGAACGGATGGCCGACATCATCCCGGACCTGATGCTGCTCGACATCGAAATGCCGCGCATGGACGGCTACGAGCTGGCGACCGCGATGAAGGCGGATCCGCGCATGCGCGACGTCCCGATCATCATGATCACCTCGCGTACCGGCGACAAACACCGCCAGCGGGCGATGGACCTCGGCGTCGAGCGCTATCTCGGCAAGCCGTACCAGGAAGTCGAGCTGATGCGCAACGTGTTCGAGCTGCTCAAGCTGGAGCGCGCCGGTGACGGTCAGCTGCAATGAACCGCAAGCGCGTGGTCGTGCTGGCGCGCGCGGGGGCTGCGCGCGACCGCACTGAGGCCGCGATCGTGCAGGCCGGCGCGGAGGTTGCCGCCCTGCTCGATCCGGCGACGGCGGCCGAGGACGATGTGCGCGCGGCGTCGCCGGACGTGCTGCTGGTGATCCTGGATGCGCTGGTCGAGCAGGCGCTGGATCGGTTCGATGCCGTGCTCGGCGATCCCGCGCTGGAAATCCTGTTCGACGATGCCGACGTCGCCGCCAAACGCGATGCGTGGGAAACCGCGCGCTGGGCGCGGCACCTGCAGGCCAAGCTGCACGGCCACGACGACGTACTGCCTCCCGTCCGGGATGCCGACACCACGGCGCCGACCTCGTTGGAGGCCGAGCCGCAGGGGTTCCAGGCGGAGATGGATGCCTTGAGCCTGCAGGTCGCGGCCATGCCCGACGTGCCGCAGTCGCGCCCGCCGGCCTCGTCCAGCGCGCCCGGGGCGGTGGTGATCGCGGCTGGCGTGGGCGGTCCCGACGCGGTGCGCCAGTTGCTGGGCGGCCTGCCGCCGCAGTTCCCGCGCCCGGTGGTGCTGCGCCAGCGGATCGAGGGCGGCCAATACGACAAGCTGGTCCGGCAGATGCAGCGCGCGGCGCAGATGCCGGTGGCATTGGCGCAGGCTGGCGATGTCCTTCAGCCGGGCACCGTGTACGTGCTGGCGGATGGCCTGGACCTCCAGGCCGCGCCGGCCGGACTGGTCTTCGCGCCCGCCGACGGCGAGCCAACCTATGCCGCGTTGCGCGCCGAGGACAGCGCCCTGCTGCTGCTCAGCGGCGCCGATGTCGCCTTGCTCGACCAGGCCATGGCGATGCGCTGGGCCGGTGGCCTGGTCGTGGGCCAGTCGGCCGACCATTGTTTCGATCCAGCCGCCAGCAATGCACTGGTGGCTCGGGGTGGCGAGGCGCTCGGTCTTGCCCAACTCGCCCAAAAACTGCTGCAACGCTGGCCCGCCTGAGGTTTCCCATGTCCGTCCCCATGCAGACTGCCCCTGACCAGATCATCCGCGGCGTGCTCATCCAGGTCGCCAATGCGCGCCTGCTGTTGCCCAACGCGGCGATCGCCGAAGTGTTGTCCTACGCGGACCCGGAGCCGATCGCGGATGCGCCGGACTGGTTGCTGGGGCGTACGCGCTGGCGTGGCTGGCAGGTGCCGCTGGTGGCCTTCTCGCGCTTCACCGGGATCGCCGACGAGAAGGGCGGATTGGGCAGCAAGGTGATCGTGCTCAAGGCGCTGGGCGGTGACGCCAAGCGTCCGTTCTTCGCGCTGCTGACCCAGGGCTTCCCGCGACTGGTGACGGTGACCGAAACCACGCTCTCGGCCGAGGGCGACGACACGGAATTGCTGGAAGGCGTGCTGAGTCGCGTTCGCCTCAACGATGACGATGCGCTGGTGCCGGACCTGGCTGTGATCGAGGAACAGATCGCCGCGGCGCTCGCCGCCGCGGCCTGATCGCGGCGACCGCTCAGCCCAGGTCGCCGCAGGCGGCCTGCAGGGCCGCGATCGCGGCGATCCCGGCGGTTTCGGTGCGCAACACGCGCGGCCCCAACTTCAGCCCCTCGTAACCGGCCGCGACCAGGTGTTCGCGGTCGCGCGGCGACCAACCGCCCTCGGGCCCGATCGCGAGGGTGCAGGCGTGCAGCTGGATACCGCGCAGCGATGACAGCGATGCCTCCGCGAACGGGTCGAGGATGAAACCGCGGCCCTCGCGCATGGCCGCCGCCTGCGCCAGCGACTGTGGTGCCGCGACCTCCGGCAACGTCGCACGACCACTCTGCTCGCAGGCCGACACCACGATCCCGCGCCAGTGCGCCAGTCGCTTGTCCGCACGCTGCGCGTCCAGCTTCACCTCGCTGCGATCGCTGCTGGCCGGCAGGATCCGGGCGATGCCGAGTTCGGTCGCCTTCTGCAGGATCCAGTCCATCTTCTCGCCGCGGGCGATGCCCTGCAGCAGGGTGATGCGCAGTGGCGATTCGTTGTCGATGCGGCGCGCCGCGACGATCTCCGCGCGCGCTTCGCGCTTGCCGATGATGGTGATCCGCGCGTCGTAATCGTGTCCGTCGCCGTTGAACAGCACGCAGGCATCGCCGACCTGCAGGCGCAGCACCCGCAGCAGGTGCGCGGCGACGTCCTCCGGCAACGCGACCTCGATGCCGGCCTGCAACGGCAGGTCGACGTGGCTGCGGGTCAGGCGCATGCGGTGGCCTCCAGGATGGCGTCGCGGGTCACCCGCGCCAGCAATTGCAGTTGCTCGTCGTCGATGCAGTACGGTGGCATCCAGTACAGCGTGTCGCCGAGCGGTCGCAGCACCACGCCCTGCCGAAGGGCGGCGCGATACGCGCGCAATCCGACCCGCAACGCGGGATCGAATGGCGTGCGCTTGTCGCCACCCTGCGTCAATTCGAACGCGACGATCATCCCGGCCTGGCGCACATCCGCCATGTGCGGCAGCGCCGCCAGTGGCGCGGCGAGTCGTGACATGCGCGCCGCCGTCGCGCGATTGCGCGCGAGGATGTCGTCGGATTCGAAGATCGCCAGTGAGGCCAGCGCGGCGGCGCAGGCCAGCGGGTTGCCGGTGTAGCTGTGCGAGTGCAGGAAGGCGCGCTCGCGCGAATCGTCCAGGAAGCCGTCGTAGATCGCCTGCGTGCACAGCACCGCGGCCAGCGGCAGGAAGCCGCCGGTGAGCCCCTTCGACAGGCACAGCAGGTCGGGCTGCACACCGGCTTGTTCGCACGCGAACAGGCTGCCGGTGCGCCCGAAGCCGACCGCGATCTCGTCGGCGACCAGGAACACGCCATGCGCATCGCAGAGTTCGCGCGCGCGGCGCAGGTACCGTGGGTCGTGCATGCGCATGCCGCCGGCGCACTGCACGCGCGGCTCCAGGATGAGCGCGCAGACCTCGCCTGGATGGCGTTCCAGAAGGTCGCGCAGGCCGTCGGCCGCGCGGTCGGCGCAGTCGATGGCGGTTTCGCCCGGCCCGGCCGCATAGCTGTCCGGCGAGGGCGCGAACAGGCATTCGGCGAGCAGCGGCGCATACACGCGTCGATACAGCGGGATGTCGCCCACCGACAACGCGCCGATGGTCTCGCCGTGGTAGCCGTTCTCCAGGGCGACGAACTTGCTGCGCCGGTCCTCGCCGCGGTTGCGGAACCAGTGGAAGGCCATCTTCAGCGCGACTTCCACGCCGGCCGACCCATTGTCGGCGTAGAACACCTTCGACAGTGCGGCGCGCCCGGATTCGCGCGGTGCGATCGCCAGCAATTTCTCGGCCAGCTCGACCGCGGGTTGATGCGAGAAGCCGGCCAGGATCACCTGCTCCAGCGTCATCGCCTGCTCGGCGATGGCGCGGGCGATCCGCGGCTCGGCGTGGCCGAACAGGTTGGTCCACCAACTGCTGACCGCATCCAGGTAACGCCGGCCGTCCCGGCCGACCAGCCACGCCCCTTCGCCGCGCTCGATCGGCACCAGCGGCAGCACGTCGGGGTGCTCGCGCATCTGCGTGCACGGGTGCCAGAGCACGTCCAGGTCGCGTGCCCGCCATGCATCCGCGGCGGCTATCATGTCGGCATCGTGAAATCCTTCCATTCGCCCATTATCGCCGCGGGAGGCGTGCCATGAGCCGACCCCTGCCCATCATCCACGGCATCACCGAGCACGACGAGAGCCCGTACCGGATGGAGCGGCTCGACCTGGAGTTCAGCAACGGCGAGCGCCGTCGTTACGAACGACTGCACGGCCGCGGCCACGGCGCGGTCGCGGTGGTGCCGATGCTGGATGCCGAGACGGTCCTGCTGGTCCGCGAATACGCCGCCGGCGTGCATCGCTACGAACTGGGCCTGGTGAAGGGCCGCATCGATGCCGGCGAGAGCCCCATCGAGGCCGCCAACCGCGAATTGATGGAAGAGGCCGGCTACGGCGCCCGCGATCTCCAGGTGCTGCGCAGCATCACCCTGGCGCCGGTGTACATGAGCCACCAAACCCATTTGGTGCTGGCGCGCGACCTGTATCCGCAGCGCCTGCCCGGCGACGAGCCCGAGGAACTGGAAGTGGTCCCGTGGAAGCTCGACGACCTGGGCGAGCTGATCCTGCGCGAGGATTTCTCGGAAGGCCGCACCATCGCGTCGTTGTTCATCGCCCGCGAGTGGCTGAGGCAGCAGCGATGATCCTGTCGAACGAACAACGCGATGCGGTCATCGCGCTGGCGCGCGCCGCCGCCGCCGAGATCCTGGCGGTGTACGAGAGTCCGTTCGCCATCGAGCACAAGGACGACCGCTCGCCGCTCACGGCCGCCGATCTCGCATCGCATCGCTGCATCGTGGCGGGCCTGCACGCACTGACGCCGGACATCCCGGTGCTCTCGGAAGAATCGAGGGACCTCGACATCGCCGCGCGTCGCGAATGGTCGAGGTTCTGGCTGGTCGATCCGCTCGACGGCACCCGCGAATTCATCAAGCGCAACGGCGAATTCACCGTCAACATCGCCCTGGTCGAGGACGGCGTGGCGAGCTGGGGCGTGATCCAGCAGCCGGTGACCGGCGCGCTCTGGCATGGCGGTGCCGGCCACGGGTCGTTCATCCGCGAGGGTGACGCCGGCGACGTGCCGGTCCATGCGCGCATTCCCGCATCGGAACCCCTGCGGATCGCCGCCAGCCGCTCGCATCGCGACGAGCGCACCCAGGCGGTGATCGACGCGTTGCCCGGCAGCGACGTGGTGGGCTGCGGCTCGTCGCTGAAGTTCTGCCGGATCGCCGATGGCGGCATCGACCTGTATCCGCGCTTCGGTCCCACCAGCGAGTGGGACACCGCCGCCGGCCAGGCGATCCTGGAAGGCGCGGGTGGCGCGGTGCTGGATCCGCGCGGCCGCCCGTTCCGCTACAACCAGCGCGACACGTTGCTCAATGGCGACTTCATCGCGTTGGGCGACATCGCCCTGCGCGACCGCTTGCCCGCATGAGCGAACCGGGTCCGGTCGAATCACGCCAGGTCGAGTCGCTGCTCGCGATCATGGCGAAACTGCGCGATCCCGACGGCGGCTGTCCGTGGGACCTGGCGCAGGATTTCTCGACCATCGCGCCGTACACGATCGAAGAGGCTTACGAAGTCGCCGATGCGATCGACCGCAATGACCTGGTCGACCTGAAGGACGAGCTCGGCGACCTGCTGCTGCAGGTGGTCTTCCATGCGCAGATGGCGAAGGAGCAGGGTGCGTTCGAGTTCGCCGACGTGGTCGCGGCGATCTGCGACAAGATGACGCGCCGGCATCCCCACGTATTTGCGGAGGAGGCGCGCAAGGACGATGCAGACGCGCAACTGCGGCACTGGGAAGACCTCAAGCGCGCCGAGCGCGCGGCGAAAGGCGATGCCGATGCGTCCGCACTGGCCGGCATCTCGCGCGGCCTGCCGGAGTGGCAGCGCGCGGTGAAGCTGCAGCACAAGGCGGCCAAGGTCGGCTTCGACTGGCCCGGCCCCGAACCCGTGCTGGAGAAATTGCACGAGGAAATCGAGGAAGTGCGGGTGGAATTCGCGGCCGTCGCGGCTTCACCCGACGATGCCGCCGCGCGCGACCGGCTGGAGGACGAACTCGGCGACATCCTGTTCGTCTGCGCCAACCTGGCGCGCCACGCGAAGGTCGACATGGGTAGCGCGCTGCGCCGGGCCAACCTGAAATTCGAGCGCCGCTTCCGCGCGATGGAAGCGCTGGCGGCCGCGGATGGCGGCCTTGCCGGGCAATCGCTGGAAGCGCAGGATCGCTATTGGGATCGCGCCAAGGCGGCGGAGAAGGGAGCGGCAGCATGAGCAGCGACGCGCAGCACGAGTTCGCCAGCTTCAGCGAGTTCTATCCGTTCTACCTGGGCGAGCATCGCAACACCATCTGTCGTCGCCTGCATTTCACCGGCACCAGTTTCGCGCTGGGCTTCATCCTGCTGGCCGTGACCAGCGGCAACGCGTGGTGGTTCCTCGGTGCCTTGCTGTCGGGCTATGCATTCGCGTGGATCGGGCATTTCTTCTTCGAGAAGAATCGCCCTGCCACGTTCAAGCACCCGTTCTATTCCTTCGCCGGCGACTGGGTGATGTACAAGGACATCCTGGTCGGGAAGATCCCGTTCTAGCGGGTCGGCATGAGAGGTGTCCCGGTCGCGCGGATGCCATGCAGCAAGCGCACTACTCCAGGAAGATCAACCACGCCGCCGCCGCGATCAGCGCGAACCCGGCCCAGTGGTTCCACTTCAGTGGCTGGCCCAGGTACCAGATCGAGAACCCGGCGAACACCAGCAAGGTGAGCACCTCCTGCATGCCCTTCAGTTGTGGCGCGCTGTAAAGCGCGCTGCCCATGCGGTTGGCCGGGACCATCAGCAGGTACTCGAAGAACGCGATGCCCCAACTCGCCAGGATCACTTTCCAGAGCGCGACATCCTTGTGCTTGAGGTGCGCGTACCAGGCGAAGGTCATGAACACGTTGGAGAACAGCAACAGCACCGGCGGCAGGAAGCGGTCGTAGGGCATGGGGGGCAGGGGCGACGGAAAGTTGCCGACAGGGTAGTCCTTCACGTCGCTTCCACTCCGAACCCGGCATGTTTCACAAAGCTGAAGACATGTATGGAGCATGTATGCGGGCACAGGAACAAGCGGGATTGGTCCTCATCGTCGAGGACAACCGCAATATTTCGGAAATGGTCGGCGAATACCTGGAAAGCCGGGGCTTCGAGGTGGATTACGCCTCGGACGGCCTGGACGGTTATCGCCTTGCGGCTGAGAACACCTACGATGTCATCGTCCTCGACCTGATGTTGCCGCGCCTGGACGGCATCGAGGTCTGCAAGCGCTTGCGCAACGAGGCGCGCAAGTCCACGCCGGTGTTGATGCTGACCGCGCGCGACACCCTCGATGAAAAGCTCACCGGCCTGTCGTCCGGCGCGGACGACTACCTGACCAAGCCGTTCGCGATCCAGGAACTGGAAGCACGCCTGCGCGCCTTGATCCGCCGCGAACGCCGCCAGGTCGGTTCGGAAGTGCTGAAGGTCGCCGACCTGGTGCTCGACCCGGCTTCGCTGCGCGCCACCCGCGGGGGCAGCGAACTGCAGCTGTCGCCGATCGGCCTGCGCCTGCTCACCATCCTGATGCGCGAGTCGCCGCGGGTGGTCACCCGCCAGGAGATCGAGCGCGAGATCTGGGGCAACAGCCTGCCGGACTCGGACACGTTGCGCAGCCACCTGTACAACCTGCGCAAGGTCATCGACAAGCCGTTCGACCGCCCGTTGCTGCATACCGTGCAGAGCGCCGGTTACCGCATCGCGGACATCGCCAGCCAGTTGGGCTGAACGCGCGGCTTTGCTGGTGGAAAAAACCCAACGCCATCTTCGCGAGATCTTCCTGCTGCAATTGGCGATCGGATGCCTGGTCGTGGTGCTGTGCGTGCTCGGCGTGCAGGCGATGTACGGCTTCGCCGCGACCCCGTGGGTGTCGGCGCCCGTGCTCGTGGTCGCGTTGGGTGCCGTGATCGGTGTCACCTGGATGAGCTATCGCGCGACACGGCGGGTCATCGAGCCGATGGACTGGTTGCTGCGCGAGGTCGCGCGCTGGGATCCGCAACGCCCGGATACCGCGGCGCTCGCGCCGGCCAATGTGCCGGCCGCGGTGCAGGGCGACGTGCGCAAGATGGCCGAAGCCCTGCATGCGCTCGGCCAGCGGCTCGATACCTACGTCACCCGCGAGCGCGACTTCACCCGCGATGCCAGCCACGAGTTGCGCACGCCGCTGACGGTGATCCGCGTGGCGACCGACCTGATTGGCCACGACGAAGGCCTCTCGACGCGCTCCCGGCGCTCGCTGGCGCGCATCCAGGGTGCGGCGGAGTCGATGGAGTCGCTGATGTCCGCGCTGCTGTTGCTCGCCCGCGACAGCGAGGTGCCGCTGGAGACGGAAGACTTCGACGTGCGCGAGGTGGTGGAGCACGAGATGGAGAAGGTGCGCTCGCTGCTCGAGGACAAGGGCGTGTCGCTGCTGCTGGACGTGCAGGCGGAACCGGTTCTGCATGCGCCGCCACGCGTATTGCAGGTCATCGTGTGCAACCTGCTCAGCAATGCGGCGCGCTTCACCGATGCCGGCAGCGTGCAAGTGCGGCTCCTGCAGGATCGGATCGAGATCGAGGACACCGGGATCGGCATGGATGCAGCCGCGCTGGCGCGTGCATTCGAGCCTTTCTATCGGGCCAGCATCGAGCAGCCGGTCGGCCCTGGCTTGGGCCTGTCGATCGCACAGCGGCTTGGGCATCGCTGCGGGTGGCCGTTGCAGCTGGCCAGCGTGCCCGGGCAGGGGACGCGCGCCAGCATCCTGTTCGGGGCCCGCAACCGGGACCAATGACCCGTTGCGGCAGGTGCGTGGCCGGTTAGCATGCGCGCGCTGTCAACCGCGCCGGCATCCGCGCGTTCCCGACCCTTTCCGGACTCCCCTCCCCGCATGAACCAGCCTCGTCGTCGTCCTGCCTTCCCCCTGCGCAAGCTGGGCATCGCCGCCATCGTCATCGCCGTCGCGGCCGGCGGCTGGTATTTCTGGGGCAAGCGCGGGGCGTCGGCCGATGGCGGCTACCGCACCGAGACCGTGCAGCGCGGCGACGTGCGCGTGGCGATCTCCTCGACCGGCACGCTCAGCGCGATCTCCACGGTCACCGTGGGCAGCCAGGTGTCGGGCCAGATCACCGAAGTGCTGGTCGATTTCAATGACCGCGTGACCAAGGGCCAGGTGCTGGCCACGATCGATGCGTCGACCTACCAGGCACAGATCGAGCAGGGCTCCGCGCAGATCGCCAGCGCGCAGGCCTCGTTGCGGCAGGCGCAGGCAGGCCTGCGCAACGCGCAACTGGACTACAACCGCAAGGCCGACCTCGGCCGCCAGCAATTGGTCAGCAAGAGCGACGTCGACCTGGCGCGTTCGTCGCTGGAACAGGCGCAGGCGCAGGTGAACTCCGCGCAGGCGCAGATCCGCCAGCAGACCGCCTCCACCCAGACCACCCGGGTCAACCTGCAACGCACGGTGATCCGCTCGCCGGTGGACGGGGTGGTGCTCACCCGCACGATCGAGCCCGGCCAGACCGTGGCCGCCAGCCTGTCCGCGCCGGAACTGTTCACCATCGCCGAGGACCTGGCGAAGATGAAGATCGAACTGGCCGTGGACGAATCCGACATCGGCCAGGTGAAGGTCGGCCAGGTCGTCAGCTTCAGCGCCGATGCCTTCCCGGAGCGGCAGTTCAAGGGCGTGGTCGACCAGGTGCGGCTCTCCGCAACCACTTCGAACAATGTCGTCACCTATCCGGTGGTGGTCACCGTCGACAACAGCGACGGCACCCTGCTGCCCGGCCTGACCGTCAACGCCGAGATCGAAGTGAGCAAGCGCAGCGATGTATTGAAGCTCGCGAACGCGGCGCTGCGCTTCAAGCCGGCCGAGGGTTCGCCGCTGGCGGCGCTGCAGGGCGCTGGCCCGGGCCAGGGTCCCGGCGCGCAGGGCGGTCGTGGCGCGGGCATGAGCGAAGACCTGCAGGCGCTGGCGGCCACGCTCGCGCTGAAGCCGGAGCAGCAGGCCGCGTTCGATGCCGCGCTGGAGCAGATGAAGCAACGCCAGGCGGAGCGCATGGCGCAGGCGCCGGCGCAAGGCCAGCAGGGCGGCAACCGCATGTTCGGCGGTGGCCCGCCGCGCATGGGTGGCGGCCAGGGCGGCGGCGACGCCAGCATGCAGGCGCAGATGCGCGCGCGCATGCGCGACCGCTTCAACCAGCAGTTCGCCGCCTTCCGCGACACCCTGGACGATGCCCAGCGCGCGAAGTGGGACGGCGCGCGCGATGCCCAGCTCAACGCCAAGCGGGTCACCATCTACAAGCTGGTCGACGGCAAGCCGCAGGTCGCGATGGTGCGCTTGGGCGCCAGCGACGGCAGCAGCACCGAAATCTCCGGCCGCGACATCGCCGAGGGCGACCTGGTCATCGCGGGCGAGCAATCGGCGACGGAGAGCAAGTGATGGCCGTCGGCGTGGCCGAGGCGGCGGTGCCGGTCATCCGCACGCAGGGCCTGAGCAAGATCTACTCCGCCGGCACCGAAGCGGAAGTCGCGGCGCTGCGGGGCGTGGACCTGGTGATCGACCGCGGCGAATTCGTCGCGATCATGGGTCCGTCGGGCTCCGGCAAATCGACCCTCATGAATCTCATCGGTTGCCTGGATACGCCCACCGCCGGCAAGTACTTCTGCGATGGCGTGGACGTGTCCACGCTCGACAAGGAAGCGCTGGCCACGCTGCGACGCGACAAGATCGGCTTCGTGTTCCAGGGCTTCCACCTGCTCACGCGGATGGATGCGACCGACAACGTGGCGATGCCGCTGGGCTATGCGCGCATCCCGCCGGCGCAACGCAAGGAGCTGGCCCGCGCCGCGCTCGCGTCGGTCGGCCTTGCGGAGCGCGCCGGGCATCGCCCGAACGAACTCTCCGGCGGCCAGCAACAGCGCGTGGCGATTGCCCGCGCGCTGGTCAACAAGCCGCCGATCCTGCTGGCCGACGAACCCACCGGCGCGCTCGACAGCAAGACCGGCGAGGAAATCCTGGCCCTGTTCAAGCGCCTGCGCGATGAGGGCCACACCGTGATCCTGATCACCCACGACGCGCACGTGGCGGCGCATGCCGACCGCACTTACGTGATGCGCGATGGCGAGCTGCACGCGCAAACCGAAGCGGAGGCCGCGGCATGACCCTCCTCGACATCCTGCGCACCGCGTTCTTCGCCTTGCGCGGCAACTGGATGCGTAGTGCGCTGACATCGCTGGGCGTAATCATCGGCATCGCGGCGGTGATCGTGATGGTCTCGATCGGCCAGGGCACGCAGGCCGAGATCGACAAGATGGTGTCTGGCCTCGGCTCGCAGCGCCTCGACATCGGCGGCGCGGGCGGCATGGGCCCGGGTGGCGCGCGCATGGCCCAGGGCAGCCGCTGGAGCTTGACCGGCGGCGACGTGGAAGCGATCCGCAATGAAGTCCCGACAGCGCAGTACGCGTCGGGCTCGCTGCGCGGCAACACCCAGGTGGTGTTCGCGGAAAACAATGCCTCGACCAGCTGGCAGGGCGTGGAGGCCGACTGGTTCGCGATCAACGACTGGAAGGTGGCCAGGGGCGACGGCTTCAGTGCCAACGACTACGGCGGCAGCGCCAAGCCGGTGATCCTGGGCGAAACCGTGCGCAAGACCCTGTTTGGCGAAGAGGATCCGATCGGCCAGACCGTGCGCCTGGGGCGGGTGCCGTTCACCGTGGTCGGCGTGCTGGGGGCGAAGGGGCAGGGCGGCTTCGGCCAGGACCAGGACGACATGGTGGTGGTGCCGCTGGAAACCGCGCGGCGGCGCTTGTCGAATTCGCAGTCCATGCCGCCGGGCGCGGTGCAGGCGATTTCGGTGGGCGTGGACGACGCCAAGAACCTGGCCAGCGCACAGGCCGAGATCGAGGCCCTGCTGCGCCAGCGCCACAAGATCGAACCGGGCGCGGAGGACGACTTCGCGGTGCGCAATATCAGCCAGATCGTGGCCACCCGCACCGCCACCACCAACCTGATGTCGAAGCTGCTCGGCGCGGTCGCGGGCATCTGCCTGGTCATCGGCGGCATCGGCATCATGAACATCATGCTGGTCTCGGTGACCGAGCGGATCCGCGAGATCGGCCTGCGGATGGCGGTTGGCGCCGGGCCTGGCGACGTCCAGAGGCAGTTCCTGGCCGAGGCCATGCTGATCTCCCTGATCGGCGGGGTGATCGGCATCGCCATCGGCGTGGTCGGTGCGCTGGTGGTGGGCAAGCTGGGCGACCTGCCGGTCGAACTCAATGCCAAGGTGGTGATGCTGGCCGCGGCGTTCTCGGTCGGTACCGGCCTGTTCTTCGGCTACTACCCGGCCCGCAAGGCGTCCCAGCTGGATCCCATCGAGGCGCTGCGCTCCCAGTAGCTGCCGGCCGAGCCAAGCCCGGCAAGGGCAGCGATAACGGGGCTTGTGGCAAAATCCGCGGGTCGGCACGGCCGACCCACCGGATGCCGTCGCCCATGCTTCACACCGCCACCTTCATGCTGCCGGCCGCCATCGCGCATGGCTGACATCTATGGGCACCTGCCGCGGGGCCCGGCGGGCATCATGCGCGCCGCCGTCTGGTCGTTGCAGGGCCTGCGGGCGGCGTGGCTGCACGAATCCTCGTTCCGTCTGGAAGTCTGCCTGTTCGTGGTGCTTGGCCCGCTCGGCTGGTTCCTCGGCGCGACTGGCGTGGAACGTGCTTTGCTCATTGGCAGTTGCCTGCTGGTGATGGCGATGGAGCTGATGAATTCCTCGATGGAGGCGGTGATCGAGCGCTACGGCGCGGAACGCCACGAGCTGGCCGGGCGTGCCAAGGACATGGGCTCCGCGGCGGTGTTCGTGCTGATGATGAACGTGCTGCTGGTGTGGGCGCTGATCCTCGGCCCGCGCTACCTGTAATCCGCGCCGATTGCGCGACTAGAACGAGAAGCGAATGGACCTGAGTTTCCTGGCGTCACCCGATGCATGGCTCACCCTGGTGACCCTGAGCGCGCTGGAGATCGTGCTCGGCATCGACAACCTGGTGTTCATCTCGATCGCGGTGTCGCGCCTGCCGGAGGCGCAGCGGCCGAAGGCGCGCAAGATCGGCATCGCGGTCGCCTGCGTCACCCGGATCATGCTGCTGGTCATGCTGGCGTTCCTGGCGACCATGGAACAGGACCTGTTCGTGCTGTTCGGCATGGGCATCTCGATCCGCGACATCGTGCTGATCGTGGGTGGTGCCTTCCTGCTGGTGAAGGGCACGCTGGAAATCCGCGACCTGATCAGCGGCGGCGAGGACGAGGATCCCCGCACCACCAAGACATCCTCGGTGTTCTGGATGGTGATTGCGCAGATCGCGGTGATCGACATCGTGTTCTCGCTGGATTCGGTGATCACCGCCGTCGGCATCGCCCAGCACATCCCGATCATGGTGTTCGCGATCCTGCTGGCGGTGGCGATCATGCTGCTGGCCGCCAACCCACTGGGCAAGTTCATCGACGATAACCCCACCGTGAAGATGCTGGCGCTGGCCTTCATCCTGCTGGTCGGCGCCGTGCTGATCCTGGATGGCCTGGGCATCCATGTGCCGAAGCCCTACATCTACTTCGCGATGGCGTTCTCGGTCCTGGTCGAGTGGCTGAACCTGCTGATGCGCCGCAAGGCGGCGGCGAACTACGTCCCCGGCGCGGGCGAGTGGTAGCGGTTTGCACGCAGGCTTAACCCCGTTTGCCGGTCACTAGGCGTTAAAGCAGGTCCCTCGTCTTCCAGGAGCTTCCCATGCGTGGTCTTTCGCTTGTCCGTGGCGCGCTGCTCGCGCTGGTCGTGGTGATGCTCAGCGGCTGCGGCTACAACCAGATCCAGAGCAAGGACGAGGCGGCCAAGGCCGGCTGGTCGGAAGTGCTCAACCAGTACAAGCGCCGCGCCGACCTGATCCCGAACCTGGTCGCCACCGTGAAGGGGTATGCCGCGCACGAGGCGCAGGTGCTGACCGCGGTGACCGAGGCGCGCGCCAAGGTCAGCCAGGTCAACGTGAATGCCGATGACGCGGCCTCGCTGGCGCAGTACCAGGCCGCGCAGGGCGAGCTCAGCCAGGCGCTCGGCCGCCTGATGATGGTGACGGAGGCGTATCCGAACCTGAAGGCGGACCAGCAGTTCATCGGCCTGCAGACCCAACTGGAAGGCACCGAGAACCGGGTGACCGTGGCGCGAGGCCGCTACATCCAGCTGGTGCAGGACTACAACACCTATATCCGCCAGTTCCCGGTCAACCTCACCGCGATGATCTTCGGCTATAAGCCGAAGCCGAACTTCACGGTAGAGAACGAGGCGCAGATCCAGGATGCGCCGGCGGTCGATTTCGCCACGCCCCCCCCCGCGCCGGTAGCGCCGCCTGCCCCTGCCGTGCCGCCGGGCATCGTGAACCCACCGCAGCCGGCCGCGCCGCCGGTGCAGGGCGGCAACGCCCCGCAGGATCCGCAGGACGCACCCGCGGCCTGAGCCGGGAACGACCGCCATGGCGGATGTCCGGATGCCTTCCTCGCAGCGTCGCGCGTTCGCGGCGCTGCGTGCGGTCTTGTGGTGCGCATGCCTGCTGCTGTCCCTGGTCTTGCCGGCCTGGGCGCAGGCGCCGATACCGACGTTCGCTTCGCCGGTCGTCGATACGACCAACACCCTGGACGCCGCGACCAGGCAGAAACTGGAGCAGCAAGCGTTGGCCCTCCAGCAACGCAAGGGCAGCCAGTTACAGGTGTTGATGATCCCCAGCACCCAGCCTGAAGGCATCGAGGCGTATGCGGTGCGCGCCTTCGAGTCGTTCAAGCTCGGCCGCAAGGGCATCGACGACGGCGTGTTGCTGGTCATCGCCAAGGACGACCGCAAGGCGCGCATCGAGGTCGGCTACGGGCTGGAGGGCGCCATCCCCGACATCGCCGCCGGCCGGATCATCCAGGAATACATGGTGCCGAAGTTCCGCCAGGGCGACTACGCCGGTGGCGTGGAGGATGCCACCGCGCAGTTGGTCAAGCTGGTCGATGGCGAGCCGTTGCCTGAGCCGGTGGCCAGCAATTCGACCGGGCGCGACAGCGGCGACGAATGGTTGTTCGCACTGTTCGCTGCGTTCATGGCGTCGCTGGTCGCGCGCTCGATGTTCGGTCGATTGCCTGTCGGACTGCGCATCCTGTTCACCGTCATCGCTGGTGGGGTGGCAGCGTGGCTGTTCTCCTGGGTGGTCTTCGTCGGTGGTGTCGGCGCGGTCATCGGTTTCTTCACCGCGCTGATGGGCGGTGGCGGTGGCGGCGGCGGACGTTACGCACGACACCATGACTGGGGTGGCTTCGGTGGTGGCAGTGGTGGCGGTGGATGGGGAGGCGGGAGTTCCGGCGGCGGTTGGTCGGGTGGCGGCGGCATGTCCGGGGGCGGTGGCGCCTCGGGGGGCTGGTAATGGGGATCACGTGATGGCCGGCACCCTCAAGCGCCTGTTCACCCATCTGTTCACCGCCGATGCGCGCGGGGTGTTCCCGACATCGGCGATGGAGCGGATCGCCGCGGCGATCGACGTGGGCGAAACCTGCCATGCGGGTGAAGTGTGTTTCGCGGTGGAGTCCTCGCTGCACTGGCGCGACGTCCTGCGCGGCGTGCAGGCGCGTGCGCGCGCCGAGGATGCCTTCGCCCGCTTGCGGGTCTGGGATACCGCGGCGAACAACGGTGTCCTCGTCTACCTGCTGCTGGCCGACCACCGCATCGAGATCGTCGCCGATCGTGGGCTGGCGCCGTTCGTCAGCGCCGAACAATGGCGCCGCGTCTGCGAACTGATGGAGGGGCGGCTGCGCGCGGGCGAGCATGCGGACGGCGTGGTCGCCGGTATCGAAGCCGTGGGCGACCTGCTGGCCGAGCATTTCCCGCAGGAACCAGGCGCGCCCGATGAAGACGAGCTGCCTGACCAGCCGGTCTTCCTCTAGGCGAATGGAGTTGCCGTCGCGCCACATCGCGGGCAGGCCCGCCAGGCCGCTCGCTTCGCGACTCGAGATGCCGCTGCGCGAATTGCCTCGCGACTTGGCCGATTCGACATCTGCGGCACAATAGGCAGATGCCTTACCTCCATCAGATCGACCCCATCGCCCTCGACCTCGGAACCTGGAACCTGCCGCTGCTGGGCAGCGTGCACCCGCAGGTCCACTGGTACGGCGTGATGTATTTGCTGGGCTTCATCGTGGCCTGGTGGCTGGGCCGCCGCCGCATCCGCGCGGGCCGGCTGCCGGGCGTGGACGAGAACGGGTTCGGTGACCTGATGTTCTACGCGATGCTGGGCGTGGTGCTCGGCGGGCGCATCGGCTACATCCTGTTCTACGACTTCGCCAGCTTCGCCGCCAATCCGGCGATGGTGTTCAAGGTCTGGGAAGGCGGGATGAGTTTCCACGGCGGCCTGCTCGGCGTCCTCGTCGCGGGTGCGTGGTGGTCGCGCCGCCAGCGCCTGCATTTCTTCGACACGGTGGATTTCGTGGCGCCGCTGGTGCCGGCCGGGCTGGGATTCGGTCGCGTGGGCAACTGGATCGGCGGGGAGCTGTGGGGCAAGCCGACCCAGGGCACCGCGTTCGACGGCTGGGGCGTGGTGTTCCCGCGCGCGTTGCCCGACCCGTTCGCCTCGATGGACGCGGCGACGCTGAAACAGCAGTTCGATGCCGGCATCCTCGACAGCTTTGCCCGCCATCCTTCGCAGCTGTACCAGGCGACGCTGGAAGGACTGGTGATGTTCGCGGTACTGGCCTGGTATTCGCGCACGCCGCGTCCGCGCTACGCCGTCTCCGGCCTGTTCGCGCTGCTGTACGGTTGCTTCCGCTTCCT
>Ga0116177_10000207_pt1 | contig 42942 bp, 30 predicted proteins | sample AD_STIC10_MetaG_FD_89750 | JGI IMG/M metagenome (GOLD analysis project Ga0116177, IMG submission 89750) | Active sludge microbial communities of municipal wastewater-treating anaerobic digesters from USA - AD_STIC10_MetaG | ecosystem: Engineered > Bioreactor > Anaerobic > Digestate | place: USA... | reverse complement strand
GTCCTGCAGGATTTCACCGGCGTGCCCTGCGTGGTCGACCTGGCGGCGATGCGCGACGCGGTGGTGAAGCTCGGCGGCAAGGCCAGCCAGATCAACCCGCTGATCCCCTCGGAGCTGGTCATCGACCATTCGGTGCAGGTGGACGTGTTCGGCCGCGCCGACGCGCTGGACCTCAACGGCAAGATCGAATTCCAGCGCAACGCGGAACGCTACAGCTTCCTGCGCTGGGGCCAGAAGGCCTTCGGCAACTTCAAGGTAGTGCCGCCGAACACCGGCATCGTCCACCAGGTGAACCTGGAGCACCTGGCGCGCGTGGTGGTGGAGCGCGACATCGATGGCGACACCTGGGCCTTCCCCGACACCGTGTTCGGCACCGATTCGCACACCACGATGATCAACGGACTGGGCGTGCTGGGCTGGGGCGTGGGCGGGATCGAAGCGGAGGCGGCGATGCTGGGCCAGCCCTCCTCGATGCTGATCCCGCAGGTGGTCGGGTTCCAGCTGACCGGAACACTGCCCGAGGGCGCCACTGCCACCGACCTGGTGTTGACCGTGACCCAGATGCTGCGCAAGCACGGCGTGGTCGGCAAGTTCGTGGAGTTCTTCGGCAACGGCCTGCAGCACCTGCCGTTGGCCGATCGCGCCACGATCGCCAACATGGCACCGGAGTACGGCGCGACCTGCGGCATCTTCCCGATCGATGCCGAGTCCATCACCTACCTGCGCCTGTCCGGCCGCAGCGAGGCGCAGATTGCGCTGGTCGAGGCCTACGCGAAGGCGCAGGGCCTGTGGCACGACGCGATGTCGCCGCACGCGAACTACTCCGCCACGCTGGCGTTGGACATGGCCTCGGTGCGGCCCTCGCTGGCCGGCCCCAAGCGCCCGCAGGATCGCGTGCTGCTGGAAGACGTGCAGGCCAATTTCGCCGACAACCTGGGCCCGCTGACCGCCAACCGCAAGGCGCGCAACCCGGTCGTGCAGGACTTCAAGGACGAAGGCGGCGCTCAACCGCAAGCCGAGCACCTGGCGGTCAGGCCGCGCTCGATGATCCGCATCCGCGACGTCGATGCCGAACTCACCGACGGTTCCGTGGTGATCGCGGCGATCACCTCGTGCACCAACACCTCGAACCCGGCGGTGATGCTCGGTGCCGGCCTGCTGGCGCGCAATGCCGTTGCGAAAGGACTGAAAGCCGCGCCGTGGGTGAAGACCTCGCTGGGCCCGGGCTCGCTGGTCGTGACCGACTACCTGCGCAAGGCCGGCGTGCTGGACGACCTGGAGCAACTCGGTTTCTTCGTGGTCGGTTATGGCTGCACCACCTGCATCGGCAACTCCGGACCGCTGCCGGACGAAGTGAGCAAGGGCATCGCAGAGAACGAACTGGTCGTTGCTTCGGTGTTGTCCGGTAACCGCAATTTCGAAGGCCGCGTGCATCCCGAGGTGAAAGCGAACTACCTCGCCTCGCCGCCGCTCGTGGTGGCCTATGCGATCGCCGGCACCGTCGACATCGACCTGACCCGCGATCCGCTCGGCAAGGACGGCGATGGCAACGATGTCTACCTGCGCGACATCTGGCCGAGCAACAAGGAAATCGGCGACAGCATCGCGGCGACTGTCGGCCCTGAACTCTTCGCGCAAAACTATGCCGACGTGTTCAAGGGCGATTCGCGCTGGAACGGCATCGCGTCGCCGGAAGGCGAATCCTTCCAGTGGGATGCCGCGTCCACCTACATCAAGAACCCGCCCTACTTCGATGGCATGACCATGCACGTCGGCCACATCGAAGACCTGCATGGCATGCGCGTGCTGGGGTTGTTCGGCGATTCGATCACCACCGACCACATCTCGCCAGCCGGCAACATCAAGGGCAGCTCGCCGGCGGGCCGCTTCCTGCAGGAACGCGGCGTGCAGCCGGCGGACTTCAACAGCTACGGCTCGCGTCGCGGCAACGACGACGTGATGGTGCGCGGTACCTTTGCCAACATCCGCATCAAGAACCTGATGTTCGGCGGCGAGGAAGGCGGCAACACCCTGTATTTCAGCAGCGACGCCAAGCCTGAGAAGCTGGCGATCTACGACGCAGCGATGAAGTACAAGGCCGACGGCGTGCCGCTGGTGGTGATCGCCGGCAAGGAATACGGCACCGGCTCATCGCGCGACTGGGCGGCCAAGGGCACCAACCTGCTCGGCGTGAAAGCCGTCATCGCCGAGAGCTTCGAGCGCATCCATCGCGCCAACCTGGTCGGCATGGGCGTGCTGCCGCTGCAGTTCATCGATGGCGACAACGCCATGGAACTCGGCCTGGACGGTTCGGAAACGTTCTCCATCACCGGCCTGGCCGATGGTGCGTCGAAGACCGCCACGGTGACGGCGACGAAAGCCGGCGGCAGCACGATCGCCTTCCAGGCCAGGGTGCTGTTGGCCACGCCGAAGGAAGTCGACTACTTCCGGCACGGTGGCCTGCTGCAATACGTGCTGCGGCAACTGGCGGGCAAGCAAGCGGCATGACGTTCGGTCGGGCCCGCACCCGGCCCTGACGGCGCGCCGCAGCGTCACGCGTCCACGAGCACGAGCGCCTGGCGGCTTTCGAACATGCGCGCCGTGCCATCGAGCGGATCGATGAAGCGCAGCGCCTTGGCCAGCAGTTGCAACGGCCTGCCGAAATCATCGGGCGTCCGCATCGACATCGCCGGATAGAGGCTGTCGTTGGCGATTGGCGCGCCCAGCGCGGCCATGTGCACGCGCAATTGATGCTTGCGGCCGGTGACCGGATGCAGGCCATAGCGCCATGCGTGCAGTCCCCGTTGCATCACCTCGATCCGCGTTTCGCTGTTGACGGGGCCGTCGCCCTCGCGCATCCGGAAGAACGGCTCGCCCGCGCGCAACTGCGAGCGGCGCACATGCGGCATCGCCAGCGCCGGCAATGGCGGCGCGATGGCCTCATAGGCCTTCTCCACCGCCCGCTGCTGGAACAACGCGTGATACGCCGCGCGAGACGCCGGGTTGGCCGAGAACATCACCACCCCCGCGGTTTCGCGGTCGATGCGGTGCAACGGCACCAGCGCCGGGTTGTCCAGTTGCTGCCGCAACCGTGCCAGCAACGTTTCGTCCACGAAACGCCCGGCCGGCGTCACCGGCAGGAAGTGCGGCTTGTCCGCCACCACCAGGTCGGCGTCGGCGAACAGGATCTTCGCTTCGAACGGAATCCGCGGCTCGTCGTCGACCTCGCGGAAGTAACGGACCACGGTTCCCGCCCGGTATCGCGCATCCGCCGCCAGCGCCTGTCCGTCCGCGTCCTGCACCCGTCCGCGCGCAAAGCGCTGGAGCCACGTTTCACGCGTGATCCGCGGGAACCGCGCGCATAACCCGTCGAGCAAGGTCGCCCAGGGGCCGGGCGGCAGTTGCAAGTGGCTGGGATTGATGTCGCCAGACGGGCTCATCGCGAACGCGCGCCGTCTTGAGCGCCGGACTTACAGATTGGGCGTCCAGCTGGCATTGAGCAGCTTCCACTCGCCATCGACCAGGCGCCAGCCGGACTCGACCTGGTAGACCTGGCCGCTTTCGGGAAGGAAGCCACCGGAACTGCCGGTCGCCAGCACGCTGAAGCGCGCGATCGCATCGGTGCTGCCACGCAACTCCACGCTCACCGGTCCCAGTTTGGCCGACACGGTCTTGTGGCGCAGGAACACCGCGGCGGCCAGTTGGCGGATGGCGCGGCGATCCATCCCCTCGTTGCCCACGAAATCCTCGGCGATGAGGTCTTCCACGTCGCCGGCATCGCGCGCATCGATGGCGGCCTGCATGGCCTCGACCTGCTGGCGCACCGCCTGCTCGGGATCGTCCTTGGCGCATGCGCCCAGCCACAGGCAGGCAGTCATGGCGAGGGCGGTCGCGATGCGCTGGAACCCGCGGAATTGCTGCATTGCGGCATTGCTCCGATGCGAACGAATCGCCTTGTCAATGATTGGAGCCTATGCTGGAATCGACCGCAATCCATACGCCGGCGAATATGACGGCGTTCACTCGCAGGGGAATCGTGCATGAGTTCCGAACGTCCTTGGTTGGCCCACTACCCCGCTGGCGTGCCCGCCGAAATCGACCTGGACGAGTTCGCGTCGATCAATGACATCTTCGATTCCGCCGTGCAGAAGTACCGCGACAAGACCGCGTTCATCAGCATGGGCAAGTCGATCACCTATGGCGAACTGGAACGCCTGAGCCGGGATTTCGCCGGTTACCTGCTGGGCGAGCTGAAGCTCAAGAAGGGCGATCGCGTGGCGATCATGATGCCCAACTGCCTGCAGTACCCGGTCGCGATCCTGGGCGTGCTGCGCGCCGGGCTGACCGTGGTCAACACCAACCCGATGTACACCGCACGCGAGCTCAAGCACCAGTTGGTGGACTCCGGCGCCAGCGTGCTGGTGGTGATGGACAACTTCGGCAACGTGGCCCAGGAGGTCCTGGTACAGGTTCCCGGTGTGCGCGCGGTGACCACCGGCCTCGGCGACATGCTCGGCTTCCCGAAGGGCCTGATCGTCAACTTCGTGCTCAAGCACGTGAAGAAGATGGTGCCGGATTTCGATATCCCCGGCGCCGTGCGTTTCCGCGACACCCTCACCCTGGGCCGCATGCACCAGTTGCCGGTGATCCGCAACACGCCCGAGGACCTGGCCTTCCTGCAGTACACCGGCGGCACCACCGGCGTGTCCAAGGGCGCGATGCTGACCCATCGCAACCTAGTGGCCAACATGCAGCAGGCGGCATCGTGGGTGGGCACCAACGTCAAGCTGGGCGAGGAACTCATCGTCACCGCGCTGCCGCTGTACCACATCTTCGCGCTGACCTCGAACTGCCTGGTGTTCATGAAGTTCGGCGCAGCCAACCTGCTGATCACCAATCCGCGCGACATGCCGGGCTTCGTGAAGGAGATCAAGTCGGTGCGGTTCACCGCGATCACCGGCGTCAACACCCTGTTCAACGGCCTGCTCAACACGCCCGGCTTCGACCAGGTCGACTTCTCGCGCCTGCACCTCACCCTGGGCGGCGGCATGGCCGTGCAACGCGCGGTGGCCGACAAGTGGAAGCAGGTCACCGGCGTGACCCTTGCCGAGGCCTATGGCCTGACCGAGACCTCACCCGCGGTGTGCATCAACCCGCTCGACCTGCGCGCCTACAACGGCTCGATCGGACTGCCGGTACCGTCCACCCACGTCTGCATCAAGGATGACGATGGGAACGTGCTGCCGATGGGCGAAGTCGGCGAGCTTTGCGTCAAGGGCCCGCAGGTCATGAAGGGCTACTGGCAGCGCCAGGAGGAAACCGACAAGGTCATGGATGCCAACGGGTGGCTGCATACCGGCGACATGGCGCGAATGGACGAGCAGGGGTACTTCTACATCGTCGATCGCAAGAAGGACATGATCCTGGTGTCCGGCTTCAACGTGTATCCGAACGAAGTCGAGGACGTGATCGCGATGATGCCGGCGGTGCTGGAAGTGGCCGCGATCGGCGTGCCAGACGACAAGTCCGGCGAGGCGGTGAAGGTATTCGTGGTGAAGAAGGATCCCGCACTGACCGCCGATGCGGTGAAGGCGTTCTGCCGCGAAAACCTCACCGGTTACAAGCAGCCGCGGTTCGTCGAGTTCCGCGACGAGCTGCCGAAGAGCAATGTCGGCAAGATCCTGCGCAAGGAACTGCGCTCGCCCAGCGCGAGCTGACACAAGCCGCCCGCCGTCACGAATCGGAGCCCCGGTGCCACGCCCGGGGCTTTTTTTGTTGCACTTCGACGTTTTTCGGCGCATAGAGGCCGGACGGGTCAACTCTTGACATTCCCCCTGCCCCGCCGGCTGGCCCGGGCCGACGGCAACCGTCCGGAGCGATCATGGCCATCCTGGAAAAACTCACCCCCGTTTCCCGTTACTCCGCCCTGCGCGTCGTCGAGAGCGCCGACGGCACCCATTGGTGCCACATGCACGCCGACCTGGTGGACAACCCCGGCCGCGCCTGTTTCAAGCCGAACCTGGTCAACGAGATCATCCAGTACCAGTGGACGCTCGGCGACCGGATGCGCCGCACGCGCGGCAACGAGGCCGGCACCCTCCAGCACGTGGTGCTGGCGTCCGATTGCGATGCCTTCAACCTGGGCGGCGACCTGGAATATTTCTGCGATTCGATCCGCCGGCAGGACCGCCACGCGCTGCTGACCTACGCGCGCCAGTGCGTGCGCGGCGTACATGCCTTCCACACCGGGCTGGATGCGGGCGCGCACAGCATCGCGCTGGTCCAGGGCGACGCGCTGGGCGGTGGATTCGAGGCCGCGTTGAGCTGCCATACCATCGTCGCCGAGGAAGGCGTGGGCATGGGCCTGCCTGAGGTCCTGTTCGACCTGTTCCCGGGCATGGGTGCGTACTCGTTCCTGTGCAAGCGCATCGCCCCGCACCAGGCGGAGAAGCTGATGCTCTCGGGCCAGATCCATTCCAGCGAAGAGCTCTTCAAGATGGGCCTGGTCGACGTGCTGGTGCCGCGTGGCCAGGGCGTGCAGGCCGTCGAGGACGTGATCCGGGCCAATCGCCGCATCCCGCATGCGCGCGCGGCGATGCACCGCGTGCGGGCGATGGCGCAGCCGGTCACCCTGGAAGAGATGATGGCGATCACCGAAGTCTGGGTGGACACAGCCCTGCAACTCGGCGAGAAGTCGCTGCGCACGATGGAGCGGCTGGTGCGCGCGCAGTACAAGCGCCACGGCCACCTGGATGCCGCCACCGCCTGATCGCTACTGACTGTCCTCGCGCGCGGGATGCCAGTTCCCGCGCGCCGCCAGCGCCAGTTCACCACGGCGCAGGCGCTCGCCCAGCGTGTCGCAGTGCCGGCGCCAGTCGCGCGCCAGTTCGAAGCCGGTCATCCGCATGACTTGCCCGGCAAGGGCGGCAAGTTGCAACAGGCCCAGGTTGCCGGCCACGCCCTTCATCGCATGCGCCTGCTCGTGGACTTGTTCCCAGTCGGCTGCTTCACCCGACCGGCGCATCCGCGTCAGGATCATCCTGGCATCCGCCACGCACTGGCCGATGAAATTGGCCTCGAACGCAGGGCCCATGCCGATCGCCAGGAACTCGTCCAGCACCGAGGCATCCAGGATGTCGTCGTTGTTCGCAGCCACGTTGTCGCGCGGGATGTCCACTGGTGTTCCAATCGATCCGCCCAATGCGATCTCGGCGATCCCGTCCAGCAGTTTCGCCACCGCGAACGGCTTGGCGATGAAGGCGCGCGCGCCGGCGTCCTTGCAGGCTTGGACCGCTTCCGGGGTCGCATCGGCGCTGAGCACCACCACCGGCGTCCGTGCCTGCCCACCCGCCTCCATGACCCGCAGCTGGCGCAGCATGTCGATCCCGCTCAGCGACGGCATGTGCAGGTCGACCACGGCCAGTTCGAAGTCGCCGACCGCCAGCGCATCCAGTGCTTCCTCGCCGTCCTCCACCGCCATCACCCGGTGCCCTGCCTTCTGCAACACCCCCTGCAGCACCATCCGGTTGGCGGCATGGTCGTCGGCGATCAGGACGCGCATCGGCTTGACCCGTGCGCGATGGCGCAGGAAGGGATCGGCGAAGGCAATGACGTTGCCGCCCTCGCCCTGGACTGGCGCGGGGACCAGCGTTGCCGGCTCCCGTACAGGCACCGCCGGTGCCGCATCCACCCCCTGCAACTCGAACGGCAATTCCACCCAGAAGCGACTGCCGATGTTCTCGCTGCTCTCGAATCCGATCGCGCCGCCCATCGCCTCGGTCAGGCCCTTGGCGATGGTGGTGCCAAGGCCGGTGCCGGCATGCCGGCGCGACAGGCTGTTGTCGGCCTGTTCGAAGGCCTCGAACAACTTGGCCCGTGCCGATGCCGGGATGCCGATGCCGGTATCCGACACGGTGAACCGCAGGCGCTGGCGGCCGTCGACCGCGGGGCTCGCCGCTTCGATGGCCAGGCGTACCTCGCCGGACGGTGTGAACTTGAGTGCGTTGCTGAGCAGGTTGACCAGCACCTGGCGCAGATGGCCTTCATCGCCGCGCAAGGCGACTGGCACGTCGGGCGCGACCGCCACCACGTAGTCGAGATGGCGCGCGCGCGCATCGGGACGCAACAGCAGGTCGATCTGCTCGACCAGCTCGCGCAGGTCGAATGCCTCCAGCTTCAGCTTGAGCTTGCCGGCCTCGATCGCGGAGATGTCCAGCACGTCCTCGACCAGCGACAGCAACGAGCGCGTCGCAGCCTGGATGGTTTCAAGGTAACCGCGTTGCTCGTTGTCCAGGCGCGTGCTGGCCAGCAGTTCGGACGTGCCCGACAACCCGTTCAAGGGCGTGCGGAACTCGTGGCTCATGTTGGCCAGGAATCGGCTCTTGGCCTGGTTCGCGCGGCGTGCATCCTCGATCGCGGCGGTCAACGCCTTGAGCAGCGAGGCGAAGTACAGCGGCACCGCCACCAGGCCCATCAGCAGGCCCCACGACAGGTACGGGTTTTCCTGCCAGTACGGCGTGGCCTGCATCATCGCGCCGAAGGACAGGCCGGCCAGGGCGGTGGCGCGGAACAGGTAGCCCGGCCCGTAGCGCATGCCATTGCCGATGGTCACCCAGAGGAACACCGCGTACAGCGGCGCGGCGGTCTCGCCCTGCAGGTGCATGACCCCGCCCATCGCGGCGTAGTCGGCCAGCATGCCGATCCAGCGCCGCAGGTCCGATGGTCCCGGCGAGGCCACGATGGCCGCCAGCAGGACCACCGACAGCAGCCACTCGCCGAGCAGGATCCACCAGGTCAGGAACAGGGCGCGATTGCCATCGCCGCCGCTGACCTCCCAGCCCAGGTAGGCCGCGAAGAGTGTGGTGATGACGATGCGGACGAAGACCTGCGCGTGCTCGCTGTCCTGGCGGCCGCGCAGGCGGGACAGCATCCGGCGCGCGGCCCCGTCCATGGGTCAGTGGATGCCCGGCTGCGGCACCACTTGCGAATAGCGCTCGCAGATGTCGTGCAGGCGCGGCAGGTTGTCCAGCAACGCCCGCACGCAAACGGGATCGAGCATCTTGCCGCTCTGTCCCTCGATGAACTCGAGCGCGCGCTCGATCGGCCACGCGTCCTTGTAGGGCCGCCGCGAAATCAGCGCATCGAAGACGTCCGCGACGGTGACCACGCGCGCCTCGATCGGGATCTCCTCGCCCGCCAGTCCCAGCGGGTAACCGGTGCCGTCGTAGCGCTCGTGGTGGTGCAACGCGATCTTGGCGCCCACCTGGATGAAGCGGTTCTGGCTGTCCTGCAGCAGCTGGTAGCCGATGCTCGGATGTTCCTGCATGCGCCGGCGCTCGGCATCGTCCAGCGGGCCGGGCTTCATCAGCACCGAGTCCGGGATCGCGATCTTGCCGATGTCATGCAGCGGAGCGGCCAGTTCGATGGTGCGCGCCTGTTCTTCCGGCAGGCCGATCGCTTCCGCGACCAGGCCGGCCACGTGGGCCATGCGTTCCAGGTAGGCGCTGGTGCCGGCATCACGGAACTCGATCGCGCGGGCCAGCCGCGACAGGGTCTCGCGCTCGCGCTCCTCGACTTCGTGCATGCTCGCCAGCAGGCGTTGCTCCAGCGACAGCGCACGCTGTTTCACCGACTCCGACTGCTGGCGCAGCTGCAACAGGTTGCGGCACCGCGCCCGCAGTTCGCGCGGGCGGATCGGCTTGACCAGGAAATCGATCACACCGGCATCCAGCGCGGCCTGGCGAACCGGCTCGTCGCCGACCACGGTGACCAGCACGATCGGCACGTCGCGGTTGCGCAGCGGCCTGCGGAAGGCCTTCGCCAGCTCCAGCCCGTCCATGCCGGGCATGCGGTAGTCCAGCAGAAGCAGGTCGGGGCGGTTCTCGTTGCACCACTCCAGCGCCGCATCGGGCTCGCCGAAATCGTGTACGTCGAGCTGCGGCCCGATGTCCTGCACGATGTGCCGCAGCATCGTCCGTGCGGAAGGCTGGTCGTCGACGATGACTATGTCCATGCGCCGCTCCTGTCACGGGGGAATGAGGGGATTACGCGGTCACGGCATCCTCTGCGCAATGCAGGGCACTTGGCAAGGGGATCCCGCGGAGGGTGACGCACTGCGTCACACCCCGATACCGAAAGTGACAACGCGGCCAACCGGCGCCGCAGGCCAGCCATCCCCATCAGCCCGTTGCATGCTCCGGGCGCATGTACGGGAACAGCAGCACGTCCCGGATCGAGGACGACCCGGTGAGCAACATCACCAGCCGGTCGATGCCTACGCCAAGGCCGCCCGTCGGCGGCAGGCCGACCTCGAGCGCGCGGATGTAGTCGGCATCGAAATGCATGGCCTCGTCGTCGCCGCTGTCCTTGGCCTCGACCTGGGCGCGGAAACGCGCGGCTTGGTCCTCCGGGTCATTGAGCTCGGAGAAGCCGTTCGCCAGTTCCTTGCCGCCGATGAACAACTCGAAGCGATCGGTGATGCCGGGCTCGCTGTCGGATTCCCGCGCCAACGGGCTGACTTCAACCGGGTAGTGGGTGATGAAAGTCGGTTGCACCAGGCCCGCTTCGACGGTCTTCTCGAAGATCTCCAGCAGCAACTTGCCCCAGCCATAGCCGGCCTTCACGTGCACGCCCAGGCGCGCGCAATGCGCGGCCAACGCGTCGCGGTCACGGCAGTCGGCGACCGAGATCTCCGGGTTGAGTTCGCGCACCGCTTCTTCCAGCTTCCAGCGTCGGAACGCCGGGGCGACGTCGATGCGGTTGCCGTCCCACTCGAACACGGTCGTGGCCATCGCTTCGCGCGCGACATCGCGGATCATGCCTTCGGTGAGGTCCATCACCTCGATGTACGTGGCGTAGGCCTCGTACAACTCGAGCATGGTGAATTCCGGGTTGTGGCGGGTACTGACGCCTTCGTTGCGGAAGTTGCGGTTGATTTCGTAGACGCGTTCCAGCCCGCCCACGGTCAGGCGCTTGAGGTAGAGCTCCGGCGCCACGCGCAGGAACAGGTCGAGGTCCAGCGCGTTGTGGTGGGTGGTGAACGGCTTGGCGGTGGCGCCGCCGACGATGTAATGCATCATCGGCGTCTCCACTTCGAGGAAGCGCCGCGCATCCAGCCAGCGACGGATCGCCGCGACGATCCGCGAGCGCGCGATGAACACGTCGCGCGCCTCGGGATTGACGATCAAATCGACGTAGCGCTGGCGATAGCGCTGCTCGACGTCGGCCAGGCCATGGAACTTGTCCGGCAGCGGCCGCAGCGACTTCACCAGCAGGCGCAGCGCATCGACCTTCACCGACAACTCGCCGGTGCGGGTGCGGGTCACGCCACCCTCGACCGCGACGATGTCGCCGATGTCCCAGCCCTTGAAGGCGTCGTAGGCCTCGCCCAGCGCGGTCGATTGCAGGAACAACTGGATGCGGCCGCTCATGTCCTGCAGGGTGGCGAACGCGGCCTTGCCCATCACCCGCTTGGCCAGCAGGCGCCCGGCGATGGCGACGCGGCGCCCGGTCGCTTCCAGCGCCTCCGCGGTCCACGCCTCCACGTCGGCGTAGTCGGCCTGCAGGTCGCCTGCGAAGTCCGCGCGACGCGCATCGTTCGGGAACGCGATGCCCTGCGTGCGCAGCGCGGCAAGCTTGCCGCGGCGCTCGGCGATCAGGTGGTTTTCGTCGGTTTGCGGCGTCTGGGTTTCGTCGGTCATGGAGGCGTGCCGTATGGGATCCGGGGGGCGATGCGGAAGGTGGATGCGGTCAGGCCGCATCGACCCGTTTCGACCCAGCCTCCAGCCCCGACTTCAGGCTCGCTTCCACGAATTCGTCGAGGTCGCCGTCCAGCACTTTCTGGGTGTCGCTGCGCTCCACGCCGGTGCGCAGGTCCTTGATCCGGCTCTGGTCCAGCACGTAGTTGCGGATCTGGCTGCCCCAGCCGATGTCGGACTTGGTCGCTTCCAGCGCGTCCTTCTCGGCGTTGCGCTTCTGGATCTCGAGTTCGTACAGCTTGGCCGCCAGCATCTTCATCGCAGTATCGCGGTTCTGGTGCTGGCTGCGGCCGTTCTGGCAGGCCACGACCGTGTTGGTCGGGATGTGGGTGATGCGCACCGCCGACTCGGTCTTGTTGACGTGCTGGCCACCGGCGCCGGAGCTGCGATACACATCGGTGCGCAGGTCGGCCGGATTGATGTCGATCTCGATGTCGTCATCGACTTCCGGCGACACGAATACGCTGGTGAAACTGGTGTGGCGGCGGTTGTCGGAGTCGAACGGCGACTTGCGCACCAGCCGGTGCACGCCGATCTCGGTCTTCAGCCAGCCGTAGGCGTATTCGCCCTCGACCCGGAACGTCGCCGACTTGATGCCGGCCACGTCGCCGCCGCTGACTTCCATCAGCTCGGTCTTCCAGCCCCGGTTCTCGGCCCAACGCAGGTACATGCGCAGCAGGATCTCGGCCCAGTCCTGCGCTTCGGTACCGCCTGCACCGGCCTGGATGTCGACGAAGGCGTTCGCCGAATCCATCTTGCCGGAGAACATGCGCTGGAATTCCAGCTGGTCCACGCCCTTCTCGAAGCGGTCCACGTCGGCGACCACCGCCAGCGCGGTTTCCTCGTCGTCCTCCATCTCGGCCAGTTCGAGCAGTTCGCCCGCCCCGCCCAACCCGTCCTTCAGGTCGCGGATGCCGTTGACGGTCTTGTCCAGCATGGAACGCTCCCTGCCCAGCGCCTGCGCGCGTTCGGGGTCGTTCCAGATGTCCGGGTTTTCCAGTTCGCGTTCGACTTCTTCCAGGCGTTCACGCTTGGCGTCGTAGTCAAAGATACCCCCGGAGCGCATCGAGCCGACCGGTCAGGTCGGCGATGCGGGCTCGGATGGGATTGAGCTCGATCATTGGCATTCCCTGCAGGCGCAGGCGGCGGAAAAATGGCCGTGAATCATAGCAGCCGGGCGACCTGGCCCGGCTGCTGCCCGCTCATCGGACTTCGAATTCGCCGACCAGCACGGACTCATCCTTGCCGGACAGCCGCAAGGTGACGGCCTGGTCGCGCTGCTGGCGCGTTCCCCAGCCCGTGCTGAGCCTGAGCGACAGGGTGGTGGCTCCGGTCACCACCTGCTGGCGGTCGCCGAAGTAGTGCGCCTCCACCCGGTACTTGCCCGGCTTGGCATCGCGCAGCACGAATTCTTCCGGGCCGTAGCCGCCGGTGAAATCTTCCGAGATCAACCCGCCCTGGTAGGTCAGCGTATTGCCGTAGAAGCACTTCTCGCCGTTCGGGTCGGTCACCCACAGGTCCATGTCGCTGTTGTCGCTGTCCCACGACAGCGCGACGCGCAGGTCCAGCGGCAGGTTGCGCAGCAGGCGCGGGTCGATGAAGCCGGTCTCCAGCGGCGCGGGCGCAGTGGCGACGATCTGGTTGAGTTCGTTCAATGCGACCAGTTCGATCTCCGCGAAGCGGCCATCCCACTCGCGGGTGGCAACGTCATACAGATGGCGGATCGCCTCCTGCCGCTCGCCATCGGCCGCCAGCGCCAGCGCAAGGTCGCGATGGCTCTGCGGTTCCTCATCAGCCATCTCCAGCACCTGGCGGAAGACCTGTACCGCGAGCGGATACGCCTTGGCCTGCATCAACCGGTAGCCCAGCACGCGCAGGACGTGGCGGTTCTCCAGTTCCAGCTCGGCGAGGTTGGACAACACGCGCAGGGCTTCGTCGCGGCGCTCGCGTTGCAGCAGCAGGTCGGCGACGTCCAGGTAGAACGCGGTGCTGGCGGCATGGCTGTCGCGTTCGTCGAGGTACAGCGGATAGAGCTGGTCGGCAGGTGCGGCACGCAGGCGGCGGGCATACGGCGAGTCCGGTTCCCAGGGTTGCAGGCGGATGGTGGCCTGGACATTCCCGGCAATGCGGGTGCTCTCGTCGGACGAAACATCGATTGCATGGATGGCACCGGATTCTGCGACGGTGACGGTATCGAGTGTCGTGGCATCCGCAGCCGGCGCTTCGGCGATCGGCGCGGGCGGTGGCGCCATGGAAGCCGCCGCATTCCGTCCAAGGACCGTCGATCCGGTCACCGTCACGGTGTCCAGCGTGCCGGCGCCGGCCTCGGCCTTCCTGGGTTGTGCGACGGCGCGCGCGCCCTTGGGAAACGCGCGCTCCCACCAGGCGACGCGACCCGCGAATTCCGTGGCCAATGCGTCGAGCTGCTCGCTGCGCGAGGCCTCGCGCTCGCGGTGTTGCTGGCTCCGGATCGTTACCACCTGCGCCTGCAATGCCGGCGGCGCCGGGATGTCGTAGCGGACGTAGTCGGCCGGATCGTCCAGTACCAGCAGCGACGTGCCCGCCGTGACCAGCGAAAATTCCGTGCCCAATCGCGTGATCGCGGCCCGGTTGCGTTCGGGCTCCCCGGACAACCGCGCGACTGACCACGCGGCCCACGCCTGCGGGACTTGCGCATGGGCGATACCGGCACTCGCCACCGGCACCTCGATGCGGCGACGCCCGTTGGCATCTTCGACGCTGGCGATGATCCGGCCCTTGGGTTCACGCAGGCGCCCGGCCACGCGCAGGATGTCGCCGTCGACCCAGCGCGACTGCGCCACCAGTTGATCGACACCCTCGCCTTCCAGCGCGACCAGATGCGTGCCATCCACCAACAGCGCCCGGGCCGCGGCGTCGATCCCGGCACGTCCCTGCCATGCCACCAGGCGGCCATCTCGTGCTTCTGCGATTGCCGCAAGGCGGGTGGCATCGGCGGCGGTGCTCGCCAACGCGTACAGGCGCTGGCCCGCCTGGATCGTCGGTATCGCTTGCGTGCCGTAGTTCTGCAGGCCATCGCTGACCAGCAGGTATTCGCCGATCCCGGGAGTGGGACGCCAATCGGCGAGGTCGGTGGCGCCGTCGTAGATCACCGCCGACAACGCCTTGCGAAGCTCGCTCCAGTCGCCGCCGCGCACCGGGAACGACCCGGCCTCCGTGCCGCGATCGCGAAGCACGCGGAGCCGGACGCGGCCATCGCCCATCGCCTTGAAATAGCGATCCAGCAGTTCCAGCTCCCCGGCAATGTCGCGCTTGCGACCGGACGCCGATGCATCCCAAAGCAACCCGACGTGCTTGGGGATGATGCGCGGTTTCGACGTGGCCGCGACCGGCATTTCGGCCAACACGTAATGCGCATCGCCCTGCACGCCGACGTATGCACGCACCGATGTCGATGTCGGGAAACGCAGGGAAAGGCCGGCTACCGAGCCAGCATCGCCACGCTGCAATTCGGTGCGCTGGCCATCGCCATCGCGACGCCATCGCGGGCGCGAGAAGGTGCCGTCGAGGATCGGCGCTTTCTCCGCGTCCTGCACGCGCAAGGACACCGCAGAGGCCGCCGACAGCAGTCCAGCGGGCAAGGCCAGCCGCCACTCGTCGCCATCGCGGCGCATCGGTTCGTCCAGCACCAGTCGCACCTGTCGCGTGCCACGCGCCGGCAGCGGATACACGCGCAGGCGGAAATGATTGCCGGCGGTCTGCTCCAGCAGCGCAGGGTCGACATTGCGGCGCTCGATGCTCTCGAACACCTGCCTGCCCTGCTGCTTGGGCACCGGTACCGCATCGCGCATCACGCCGCCGACATCCAGCGCGAACGCCGTCACCTGCTGGCCCGGCTGCAACGGGAATTGCAGGGTGCCTTCCAGGATCCGGGCGTTCGGATTGCGCAGGGTGAGCACTACGCTGGTGCGGGCGAGGCCGCCTGCGGTGCCGACCTCGACCTCCGCCCGTTCCAGAGTCACCGGCGTCTCCGCACCCGGGACCTCGATCCATGCCGGGATCACGGGTTGCGGCTGCGGCCGCACGTGCTGCGCGGGGCTGTCGAGGGTGATGCCGATGGCGGCGACACCGGCGGCGAGGGTCAAGAGCAGGCGTTTCATGCGGTGGACTCCCTGTTGGTCGCCATCATGCAACGACTGGCCATGTCCAACGGGGTTCCGCGATCACGCGTCGAGGCCGACCCGCTGCCGCAACCCACCGCGATAGGTCCGGCTGCATGGCAGGTTGCTGCCGTCCTTCATGTGGACCCGCGCATCGCCGGTCTCCAGCGGCTCGATCGATCCGACCTGGTCGAGGTTGACGATGTAGCTCCGGTGCACGCGGACGAAGCGTTCCGGATCCAGCTTGCCCTCGATGCCGCCGATCGTGCTGCGCAACGGGTAATCGTGGCCACGCATGCGCAGGTTCACGTAATTGCCGGAGGCCTGCATCCATTCGATGTCGTTGGCGGCCACCAGGAATTCGCGACCCAGCTTGCGCACCAGGAAACGCTCGGGACGGTCCACCGATTCCACCGGCGGGCCATCGTCCGGCACGTCGAGCAGACTAGCCTCGCCCTGCCAGCGCCGCAGCACGAAGCGGTAGACCTCGATGGTCGCCACCACGCCGGCATAGGAGCGGATGTCCTTGAGGTATTCGTAGCCGAACTCCCACCACCACGTGCCGAAATCGTAGTGTTGCCCCTGGGTGGCGTAGACCGCCTTGCGGATCGCGACCATGGCGATCACGTGCAGCGCGGACCAGACGACGCTGGCAAGCAGGTGCGCAGGCAGCATCCGCCGCCAGGTGTCGAGGTGGAGCGGGCAGCGCCTGGTGAACCAGGCCACGGCCGGCACCAAGGCCAGTGCGGCGATCGCGCTGCTGCTCTCCCAGGCCACCGGCTGCCAGCTGGCGAAGCCAAGCGCCAGCCGGCTCACGTCCATGTTGGTGGTCACGCTGTTGCCGATCGCACTCAACAGGTAGGAGACGACCCAGAACCCGATTTCGACACTGCGTCGCCACGGCTGGTAACGCTGGAAGGGTGTCGGGACCGCTGCATCCATCCGCGCATTCTACGGGCGGCTCCTGCGGCATGGCCCGCGACTCGTCCCTGCATCCCGCGACCCGTCCCTGCGCCGCATCGCACGGTCACTCCACGCTGGCGGGATCACCCAAGCGGACGGATGTTGGCCGCTGTTTCGCCACGGAACCGACCGCATGCAACGCCGCTTCGATCTCGACTGGGTGCGCATCCTCGCCTTCGCCCTGCTCGTCCCGTACCACGTGGGCATGTACTACGTGAGCTGGGACTGGCACGTCAAAAGCCCTGAACTGGTTCCCGCGCTGGAGCCCTTCATGATCCTCAGCGCGCCCTGGCGGCTCGCCTTGCTGTTCCTGGTCTCGGGCGTGGCCACCGCGCACCTGCGCGCGAAACTCCCGGTTGGTTTCCTGCGCCAGCGTTCCTGGCGGTTGCTGTTGCCGCTGCTGTTCGGGATGTACGTGGTGGTGCCGCCGCAGGCCTACCTGGAACTGGTCGAGAAAGTCCCGGGCGGCTACCACGCCGGCTACCTCGGTTTCATGGACGACTACCTCAAGGGCGGCGACCTCTACTGCATGGCACCGGGCGACTGCGTGGATTCGCCCACCTGGAACCACCTCTGGTTCGTCGCCTACCTGTGGGTCTATTCGGCGGTGTTGTGGGCGACCTGCCGCCTGCTGCCGCCATCGTGGCGGGCCAAGGGTGCGGCGTTCGTGCGCCGGGCATGCAGTGGCCACGGGATCCTGTGGTGGCCGATGCTGGCCCTGGTCGCCGCGCGGGTGCTGGTGTATCCGCACGCGCCATCCACCCACGACCTTGTCGACGACGCCTACAACCACCTGCAGTACGGGCTGGTGTTCGCCCTCGGCTACCTGCTGACATCGACCGATGCCGCGTGGGAGCCATTGCGCCGGCATCGCCACCGCATGTTGCTGCTGGCGGCAGCCAGTTATCTGTCGATGCTGGCGGCGTGGCTGCAATTCGATGATGCTGACCCGATCCCGACAGCATGGATGAGCCTGATCTGGACGTGCTGGGGAATGATGGAATGGGCCGCGATCGCCGCCATCCTGGGATATGCCCGCAACTGGAATCCGCAGGACAGTCCGTTGTTGCGCACCCTGACCGTCGCGGTGTTCCCGTTCTACATCCTCCACCAGACAGTGATCGTGCTGCTCGCGCACAACCTGAAGCCGCTGCATCTCCCGCCCGTGCTGGAAGGGCCACTGCTGGTCGTGGCCACGTTCGGCCTGTGCCTGCTCGGCTACGCGGTGATCCGCCGCATCGCCTGGCTGCGACCGCTGTTCGGGCTCAAGCGCGAAGTCCGGACGACGCCGGTTCACGGTGCACGACCAGCAACTGGATAGCACCGTTGCCGCGGTAGTCGTCGGGCACCAACCGATAGGCGATGTGCAGCCGTGACGGTGGCGCATCGCCGTCCCAGCCGCCGAAGTGGATGGCGTTCAGGCGTTTTCCGCCCACGCCCAGTTCCAGCTTGAGGTGGCGCTCGCCGACGATGCGCCAAGCCAGCACGTCGAACTCGCCGTCGAACAGCGGCTCGGCATAGCCCTGCCCCCAATGGCCGCCATCGCGCAGGGCCAGCGCGGTGTCGATGTGGAAATCGGCATCGGCCAGGGCGCCGTCGCTGCGCAGCACGTCGGTGAGCAGGTCATCGGTGAGCCAGTCCGACGCGACCTGCAGGAACGCGTCGCAAAACGCCGGGAACGCCTCCACCTGCAGGCTCAACCCGGCTGCCATCGCATGGCCGCCGAAGCGATCGATCAGGCCCGGATGGCGCGCATCGACCAGCGCCAGTGCGTCGCGGACATGGAAGCCGGGAATCGAGCGCGCAGAGCCCCGCAATGCCGCCCCGCCCGGTTCGACCGGCGCGAAGGCGATGGCCGGCCGATGCAGGCGTTCCTTCAACTTGGACGCCACCAGCCCGACCACGCCCGGATGCCAGTCCTCGTCGAACAGGCAGGCGGCGGGCGCGTCCTGTCCCACGCCATCCAGTCGCGCCTCCGCCACGTCCTGCATGTCGGCCTGCACGGCGCGGCGTTCCTCGTTGATGCCGTGCAGGACCGAGGCGAGTTGGCGCGCGTGGCCGACGTCATCGCTGAGCAGGCATTCGATGCCGATGCCCATGTCCTCCAGCCGGCCGGCTGCATTGATGCGTGGCCCGATCGCGAAGCCGATGTCGGCGGTGGACAGCGTGGCCTCGCGACGGCCGGACACGTCGATCAGGGCTCGGAGTCCAGCGCAGCCCTGCCCCGCGCGCAGGCGGCGCAACCCGGCGCCGACCAGGGCGCGATTGTTGGCATCCAGCGCCACCATGTCGGCCACCGTCCCGACCGCGACCAGGTCCAGCAGCGAGGCCAGGTCCGCCGACGCGCCAAGGCGCGCCCGTAGCGCCAGCAACAGGTAGAAGATCACCCCCACCCCGGCCATCGCCTTGCTGGCAAAGGTGTCGCCGGGCTGGTTGGGATTGACGATGGCATCGGCCGACGGCAGCGTCGGGCCGGGCAAGTGATGATCGGTCACCAGAACCTGCCAGCCGCGCGCCTTGGCCGCATCGATGCCGGCATGGCAGGCGATGCCGTGGTCCACCGTCACCACCAGGTCCGGGTGCAGCGCCGCGAGTTCCTCCACCAGGCCGGGCGTCATCCCATAGCCGTGCACGATGCGGTTCGGTACCGCATGCATCACCTGGTTCGCACCGAGCATGCGCAGCCCGCGCACGCCGACCGCGCAGGCGGTGGCACCGTCGCAATCGAAATCGCCGACCACCAGGATGCGTGCATCGCGGTGGACCGCATCGCGCAGCAACTCCACCGCGTGTTCGATGCCGGCCAACCCGGTGAACGGCAGCAGGTCGGCAAGCCGCGGCATCGCCTCCCGCGCATCGCTGCCACGCGCGGCATGCACGCGGCGCAGCAAAGGCGGCCATGACGCCGGCCAGTCGCCACGCGCCTCGACGGCGTCGCGACGGACGATGCGCCGGGTGGCGCTCATGCGTCGATCCGGGCTGCGGGCTTGCGCCAGAACCGCCAACGCTGGCCAGGGGCAACCGTGAACACCATGCCATCGGCGAAGTCGAATACGACCTCGCCACGCGATGCAGCCTGCGCGGCGGGCGACAGCCATCGCGCCACGTCCGCCCGCGGATCGCGCACTGCCCGCAAATCGATCAACCCGTCGTCCTCCGACTCCTTCGCGGCATCCAGCGGCATGGCGTCCAGCGTGCCGAGTTTCGCCAGCCCATGCAGCAAGGGATCGTCGGAATACAGCGTGGGGGATGCGCTCGCCACGTGGTCGGGCAATACCCCGCCGCCCCAGAACCACAGCGCGTTGATCGGCGGCTTGCCGGCGGCGGCACGCGTCGCGTTGCGTGGATGGTTGTGCAACACCACCTGCGCCTCGCTGGCCAGCAGCCGCCAGCGGCGCGCCTCGGGCGCGGCCGGAATATGCTCGAACACGTCATCACCCAAGGCCTGCGTGGGCGATGCGAACGCAGGCAATGCGGCTTCCTTCGGCAAGCGCAGGTACCAACGACCTGGATGCGGTGCATCCAGCCCGAAACCAACATCACCAAACAGCGGGCGCAGCGCCGGCAGCACCGCCTCCACGTCAGCCGCGTCGATGCCAAGGCCGTCACCCGTGGCGAGCAGGCGCGCGCCATTGATGTCCGGACGGATGTACGCCGGATCCGCGCGCAGCCAGCCGGACAGGCGCGCATCCTCCTGGCCGCCGTCGACCACGCGGGTCAATGCCGCGTGCGCCCAACGATTCGGCAGCAAGCGGAAGTGCCGCGCGAGTTGCGCGTCCTCGCCTGCCTCATGCATCGCGCGATCGGCACGCCCGAGCGCAGCCGCGAGCGCCTGCGGCAAGGCCACGCCGGCGAAGCGCGTGGTCGCCGGCAGCAGCAGGGTCAACCGCGGCACGCGCTCAGCCCAGGTACTTGACCGAGATGATCTCGTATTCGCGGATGCCGCCCGGGGCTTCGATGGTGATCGCGTCACCCTCGTGCTTGCCGATCATCGCGCGCGCGACCGGCGAGGAAATCGCGATCAGGCCCTGCTTGATGTCTGCCTCGAGGTCGCCCACGATCTGGTAGGTCTTCTGCTCGTCCGTGTCGACGTCGGCAAGTTCGACAGTGGCGCCGAACACGACCTTGTCGCCCACCGAGAGGTTGGCGATGTCGATGACCTGCGCGTGCGAGAGTTCGCCCTCGAGGTGCTTGATGCGCCCCTCGATGAACCCCTGCTGTTCGCGGGCGGCGTGGTATTCGGCGTTTTCCTTGAGGTCGCCGTGCGCGCGCGCTTCGGCGATCGCGGCGATCACTTCCGGCCGCTTGACCGACTTCAGTTCTTCCAGCTCGGCGCGCAGGCGCAGTGCGCCCTTCGCGGTGATGGGTGCGTGCATCAGGCGAGTTCCTTGTGCAGTTCCTGCAGCGAGAGCACGTCGCCCGCGCCGCGGTGGTCCAGCGAGTGCAGCAATGCGCTCGCGCCGGACACGGTGGTGGAGTACGTGACGCGCTGCTGCAGGGCCTCGCGCCGGATCGAGAACGAGTCGGCGATCGCCTGCCGGCCTTCGGTGGTGTTGATGATGTAGCAGATCTCGCCGTTCTTGATCAGGTCGACGATATGCGGCCGACCCTCGATCACCTTGTTCACCCGCGCGCATTCGATGCCGGCGGCGGCCAGCACGTCGGCGGTGCCCTGGGTGGCGACCAGGCTGAAGCCACGCTCGAGCATGTAGCGCGCCACCGGCAGCACCCGCGCCTTGTCGGGATCGCGCACCGAGATGAAGGCCTTGCCCGGTTGCGGCGCCTTGATGTTGGCGGCTTCCTCGGCGCGCGCGAACGCGGCCTCGAAGCTCCGGCCCACGCCCATCACTTCACCGGTGGAACGCATCTCCGGGCCCAGGATCGGATCCACGTTCTGGAACTTGGCGAACGGGAACACCGCTTCCTTGACCGAGTAGTAGCCGGGGATGATTTCCTTCGTGGCCCCCTGCTCCGCGAGGGTCATGCCGGCCATGCAACGCGCCGCGATCTTCGCCAGCGGCTGGCCGATCGCCTTGGACACGAACGGCACCGTGCGGCTGGCGCGCGGGTTCACTTCCAGCAGGAAGATCGTGTCCTCGCCGTCGCCATTGGTCTGCACCGCGAACTGGGTATTCATCAGGCCGATGACATTCAGCGCCTTGGCCAGCGCCACGACCTGCACGCGCAAGCGCGCCTGGGTGTCCGCCGACAGCGAATACGGCGGCAGCGAGCACGACGAGTCGCCGGAATGCACGCCGGCTTCCTCGATGTGTTCCATCACCCCGCCGACCAGCACGTTGCCCTCGCGGTCGGCGATCACGTCGATGTCGACTTCCACCGCGTTGTCCAGGAAGCGGTCCAGCAGCACCGGCGAATCGTGCGAGACCTTCACCGCTTCGCGCATGTAGCGCGCCAGGTCGGCGTCGGCATGCACCACTTCCATCGCGCGGCCACCCAGCACGTAGCTCGGGCGCACCACCAGCGGATAGCCGATCTCGCGCGCATGGGCCAGGGCTTCCTCGGCGCTGCGTGCGGTGCGGTTCGGCGGCTGCTTCAGGCCGAGGGAATCGACCAGCTTCTGGAAGCGCTCGCGGTCTTCGGCGAGGTCGATCGAATCCGGCGAGGTGCCGATGATCGGCACGCCGTTGGCTTCCAGCGCCTTCGCCAGCTTGAGCGGCGTCTGGCCGCCGTACTGCACGATCACGCCGACCGGCTTCTCGAGCTCGACGATCTCCAGCACGTCTTCCAGCGTGAGCGGCTCGAAGTACAGGCGGTCGGAGGTGTCGTAGTCGGTCGAGACGGTTTCCGGGTTGCAATTGACCATGATGGTCTCGAACCCGTCTTCGCGCAGGGCCAGCGCAGCGTGCACGCAGCAGTAGTCGAACTCGATGCCCTGGCCGATGCGGTTGGGCCCGCCGCCAAGGACCATGACCTTGCGACGGTCGCTGGGCTGCGCCTCGCATTCGTCCTCGTAGGTCGAATACAGGTAGGCGGTCGTGGTCGCGAACTCGGCTGCGCAGCTGTCCACGCGCTTGTACACCGGGCGCACGTGGAACGCCTTGCGCAGCGCACGCACCGCGGATTCGCTGGTGCGCGCCAGCTGCGCGATGCGCGCGTCGGAGAAGCCCATGCGCTTGAGCGCGCGCAGCCGGCGCTTGTCCAAGCCGTCCAGGCCGCGGTGGACCACGTCGACCTCGGCATCGATCAGTTCCTCGATCTGGTCGAGGAACCACGGGTCGACGAACGACAACGCATGGACCTCTTCCACCGACATGCCGGCGCGGAATGCATCGGCGAGGAAGAAGATGCGCTCCGGGCCCGGCTCCTTGAGCTCACGGCGCAACTTGACCAGGTCGTCCTCGTCCACCAGGTCCAGGCCGGTCGGATCCAGGCCGACCTTGCCGGTTTCCAGCCCGCGCAAGGCCTTCTGCAACGATTCCTGGAAGCAGCGGCCGATCGCCATCACCTCGCCCACCGACTTCATCTGGGTGGTCAGGCGCGCATCCGCGGCCGGGAATTTCTCGAAGGCGAAGCGCGGGATCTTGGTGACGACGTAGTCGATCGCCGGTTCGAACGACGCCGGGGTCTTGCCACCGGTGATCTCGTTCTTCAGCTCGTCCAGCGTGTAGCCGACGGCCAGCTTGGCCGCGACCTTTGCGATCGGGAAGCCGGTGGCCTTCGAGGCCAGCGCCGACGAACGCGACACCCGCGGATTCATCTCGATGACGACGACGCGACCGGTCTGCGCGTTGATGCCGAACTGCACGTTGCTGCCGCCGGTATCCACGCCGATCTTGCGAAGCACCGCGATGGAGGCATCGCGCAGGCGCTGGTATTCCTTGTCGGTCAGGGTCTGCGCCGGTGCGACGGTGATGCTGTCGCCGGTATGCACGCCCATCGGATCGAGGTTCTCGATGCTGCACACGATGATGCAGTTGTCCGCCGTGTCGCGGACCACTTCCATCTCGAATTCCTTCCAGCCCAGCACCGATTCCTCGACCAGCACTTCGCTGGTCGGCGAGAGTTCCAGCCCGCGATTGACGATCTCGATCAGCTCTTCGCGGTTGTAGGCGATGCCGCCGCCGCTGCCGCCCAGGGTGAAACTGGGGCGGATGATCGTGGGATAACCGACGCGGGTCTGGATATCCAGCGCCTGCTCCAGCGTGCGCGCGACTTCGGCTTTCGGGCATTCCAGCCCGATCTCCTTCATCGCGACGCGGAACAGCTCGCGATCCTCGGCCATCATGATGGCCTCCCGCTTGGCGCCGATCAGCTCGACGCCGTATTTCTCCAGCACGCCATTGTCGGCCAGGTCGAGCGCGCAATTCAGCGCGGTCTGGCCGCCCATCGTCGGCAGCAGCGCATCCGGGCGTTCCTTGGCGATGATCTTCTCGACCATCCGCCAGTTGATCGGCTCGATGTAGACGGCGTCTGCCATCTCCGGGTCGGTCATGATCGTGGCGGGATTGGAATTGACCAGCACCACGCGATAGCCCTCGTCGCGCAGCGCCTTGCATGCTTGCGCGCCGGAGTAATCGAACTCGCAGGCCTGGCCGATGACGATCGGGCCGGCGCCGATGATGAGGATGGTCTTGAGGTCTGTGCGCTTGGGCATCAGTGCGTCTCCATGAGCGCAACGAATCGATCGAACAGCGGTGCCACGTCGTGCGGGCCGGGCGAGGCTTCGGGATGCCCCTGGAAACTGAAGGCCGGGGCGTCGGTCAGTTCGATGCCCTGGTTGCTGCCGTCGAACAGCGAGCGGTGGGTCACCCTGACGTTGGCCGGCAGGCTGGTTTCGTCCACCGCGAACCCGTGGTTCTGCGAAGTGATCATCACCTTGCCGCCGCCCGCGCCGGTCAGGTCCTGCACCGGATGGTTGGCGCCGTGGTGGCCGTGCGGCATCTTCAAGGTCCGCGCGCCTGCGGCCAGCGCCAGCAACTGGTGGCCCAGGCAGATGCCGAAGGTCGGCACCTTCGCCGCGATGAAGTCGCGGATCGCGGCGATCGCGTAGTCGCAGGGCGCCGGATCGCCGGGGCCGTTGGAGAGGAACACGCCGTCCGGCTGCATCGCCAGCACGTCGGCGGCAGGCGTCTGCGCCGGCACCACGGTCACGTCGCAACCGCGTTCGGCCAGCATGCGCAGGATGTTGTGCTTGACCCCGAAGTCGTAGGCCACGACCTTGAACCTCGAATCGGCGCGCACGAAGGCATTGCGGTCGAGGTCCAACTGCCCGTCGCGCCACGTGTAGTTGGCTTGGGTACTGACCACCTTGGCCAGGTCCATGCCTTTCAGGCCGGGGAACTTGCGTGCGGCCTCGACGGCCTTGTCCACGTCGAGTTGCGCGTCGGGAGCGGCCCCCGCCATCAGCGCGCCGTTCTGCGAGCCGCGGTCGCGGAGGATGCGGGTGAGCTTGCGGGTGTCGATGCCGGAAATCGCCACGATGCCGCGGGCGCGCAGCCACTCCGGCAGCGCGATCTCGCTGCGCCAGCTGCTGGCGCGGCGCGGCACGTCGCGCACGATCAGGCCGGCGGCCCAGACGCGGTCGGCTTCGTCGTCCTGCGCGGTGCAACCGGTGTTGCCGATGTGCGGATAGGTCAGGGTCACCAATTGCCGCGCGTACGACGGGTCGGTGAGGATTTCCTGGTAGCCGGTCATCGCGGTGTTGAACACCACTTCGCCCACGGTGAGGCCGGCGGCGCCCACGGAAATGCCCTCGAAGACGGTTCCGTCTTCAAGCACGAGGATTGCGGGTATGTTCAAGAGGCATCGCCCTGCGAGAGGTTGCAGAAAAGCGCCGAAGCGGCTTCAACCGGTTCGGAGCGGAGGGGTTCAGGCGAGCGAGAATTGTACCGGCATGTGCCAGCGGTCGCCAGCATCCCGATTCACCCGGGCGAATCAGGATTCACCCCGATGAGGGAGCGCCAGGGAAGTCCGTCAGAGCAGATCGGCGACCCGATAACGACCAGCGGCGCGGCCCTTCAGCCGCGCTGCCACATGCAGGGCGCCTCGCGCGAAGATGTCGCGGTTGCCCGCGCGATGGATCAGTTCGATGCGCTCGCCCGCCGTGGTGAACTGCACCAGGTGCTCGCCGACGATGTCGCCGGCGCGGATCGAGGCGTAATGCGGCGTGGCGCCGCCCTGCCCGGCCGAGTCGCCCAGCGTCAGCGCAGTGCCCGAAGGCGCATCCCGCTTGCGGGTGTGGTGGGATTCGACGATATCGCAATCCCAGCCAGGCAAGGCACGCGCCGCACGCTCGACCAGGTCATGCAGCACGGCAACGCCCAGGCTGAAGTTGCTGGCCCAGGCGAGCGGGATGCGTGTCGCCGCGTCGGCCAATGCGGCTTCCTGCGACACGGACAAGCCGGTCGTGCCGGATACCAATCCAGCGCCACGGGCGACGCACAGGCCGAGGATCGCGTCGAAGCCCGCGGGCAGGCTGAAATCCACGGCGACATCGAAGGCCGGCACGCCCGCCAGTTCGCTGGAAGCGAATTGCGGGATGCCATCGACGACGCGCGCATCGACCGTCCGCGACACCGCGGCTACCACGGTGCACCCTGCGTTTTCCTCGCGGCACAGGCGTTGCAGGCTTTGGCCCATGCGCCCGTTGGCACCATGGACCAGCAATCGAACGGGATTCGTCATGCCCGCAGGCTAGCCGGCAGGGCGGGCCGCGACAAGCCGCGCGGCCGCGTGCCTACAACTGGCTGGCGGCGTTCTTGAGCCGATCGGCGACCTGGTGCATGGCATTGTCGAACACGCTGTCGCCCTCGCGCAGGCTGACCTTGCCGAGTTTGGCCATGGCCGCCAGTTCCTCGGCCGAGGCCACCAGCACGCGGATGCCGCGACGGTTGACCAGCAGCAGGCGTGAGGAAATCGGGCTGATCCACGACACCTTCGACGGCTCGACCCGATCCGCGGACGTCGCCAGCTGCAGCCAGCTGCCGACCTGGAGCTTGCGCATGCGGTCGAGCATGGCCGCGTCGTAGTCCAGGTGGTCGTTGCCGGCCACGACCTCGAGCTGCGGCTCGGGCTCGACGGCCTTCGGCTCCGGCAGGATGACCTGCTCGGGCATGTGCCCGGGAATGTCGGCTGCGCGTTCGCCCGCGGACAGCCGCACCAGCGCATCCTGCAAGGAGTCGATCGCGAGTTGCGCGGAATCGCCGGTGCAGCCCGAACTGGACAGGATCGCTTCGAACTGCGCGCGTGGCAGCGTCGGCAATTCCTCCAGCGGACTGCGTACCTCGGCGTAGTCGAACGCCAGCAGGAGGCGGTCGACGGCCTGGATCGCCTGCTCATGGCGCGGCGAGCCGTGGCCATCGCGCAGCATCACCTGGGTCAGGTGGTGGGAGACGTGGCGGCCGATGAATTCGTCCATCACCGCCGGCAATTCACGCTCGCCGCGGTGCTGCATCAATTCCGCCGCGACCGCGCTGCGAGCCAGGTCCAGGCGCTCGCGTCCGCGCTGCGCCTCGGTGGCGCGCTTCTCGGCCAGCTCGAACCGCTTGCGGTGCTGCGCCATGTAGGAGCGCAATTCCTGCTCCAGCGTCTCGAAGATCGCCACGTCCTCGTTGAACTCGGCGACCAGGCGATCGATGGTGTAGTCGACGCGGTTGAGCAGCGCCTGCTCCTGCGGCGCTTCGCCGTGGTTGCCCTCGCAAGCCTCTGCCACCGTGTTGAGCAGGCGCCGCGCGGGATGTTCCTTGAACAGGAACATGCGCCGATCCTTGACCGCCACCTTGACGTACGGCACCAGCATGCGGCCGATCTTGCGACGGATGTTGGCGTCGAACTGCGGGCCGTCGAGCAGTACGTCGAACAGCAACGCCACCAGGTCGACCGCGTCCTCGTCCAGCCCGTCCAGGTGCAGGTTGTCGCCCGCCACCCCGAGCTTGCGCGCGTTCTGCGCGACTTCCTTGCGCAGCTGTTCAGCAAGGGTGCGATGGTCGCCGCCGGCCTCGCGTGGCGGCAACGGGGCATTCGGCATGTCCTGCTGCATCAAGGACAGGATCGACATCAACTCACTGGAACCGAGCTTGGTGACCGGCGCTTGTTGCGCGCCCGGCTGCAGGGGGCCGCCTTCGGCATCTGCCCGGTTGCCGCCCATGGCGGTCCGCCAACCCTGCAGCAGGCCGAGGAGATTGCCGAACATCGCCTGGTCGACGGCGCTCACCTGGGCGGGCAGCTGCACCTGGCCTGCCGGTGCTTGCGGGGCATGCGGATCCGGGGAACTCGCCGGCGCCTGCGGTTGCGCTGTGGCCTTGACCGTCGCACGCAGCTCGGGCAACACGCCGGCGGCGATCATCAGCGTGTTTGCGCGTTCGTAGGCGGCACCCAGCACCGCCCCGAGTTCGCGTTCGAAGAACTTGAACACCACGATGCGCACGCCGGCTTCCAGCTCGGACGGGGCCAGGGCGGTACGCAGCGCAGCGGCCAGGAAGGCAGGCGCAAGCGGATTGTCCTGCGCCTGCAGATCCTCGCGGCCGGCAATGTGGGCAATGCGCTTGCCGGACATCTCGACCCCGGGGCCATGCACGCGAACCAGTGCATCCGCCAGTTGCTCGACCGCCAGTTGCTCCTCCAGCTCCTGCTCCGACAACAGGCTCAGGTCGGATGAACGACCATCCGCGGGAAACCATTCGCTCGCGCTGCGGAGGTTGCGGAACCCGGCCTGTACCACGTCCTCATAGCGGCGCGCGATCTGGCCGCGCTGGCGACGCAACTCGCGCAACGCCATCAGGCCGAATTCCTCGTCGCCCTGCTGGCTGCGGTCGAACAGATAATCGTCGACCTTGCCCAGCGCGCGGTCGAGCGCAGGCAACACCCGCTCCAGCATCTGCTTCTGCAGGCTGTCGAGCAGCCGACCCCGGTCTGGCGGAGTCTGCGGGGGAATTTCCGTGGGGGAACGGAAGGACATGGGGCCCTGGTCGGGGGATTGAGCCATTGGGCAGGCTACGCGGGTTTGCGCCGCGTGTCGCCGTGGCCACCCGGTTTTGCGAATTGCGCCTCATTTTTTCCGACGATGGGCATGATTCAGGACACCATGCGGTCCCAGAAGCCCTTCACGCCATCGAGGAAGGTGCTGGATTTCGGCGAATGCCGGCGCGCGTTCTCGCCGGTAAACGTCGCCTCGAACTGCTCCAGCAACTCGCGCTGCTCGTTGGTGAGGTTGACCGGAGTCTCGACCACGACCTTGCAGTACAGGTCGCCGGGGTGCCGGCTACGCACCGATTTGACGCCCCTGTCGCGCAGGCGGAATACCTTGCCGGTCTGGGTTTCGACGGGGATGCGCAATTCGACCTCGCCCCCCAACGTGGGGACACGCACGCTGTCGCCAAGCGCGGCCTGCGAAATCCGGATCGGCACTTCGCAGTGCAGGTCGTCGCCATCGCGGGCGAAGATGGCGTGCGGGCGCACCCGCACTTCCACGTACAGATCGCCCGGAGGCGCGCCGGCCGGGCCGGCCTCGCCCTCGCCCGCCAGGCGGATGCGGTCGCCGTTGTCCACGCCGGCCGGGATCTTCACCGACAGCGCTTTCTCTTCCTCGACGCGCCCGCTTCCATCGCACTGGGGGCACGGGTTGGGGATGGTCTTGCCGGTGCCGGCGCAGTGCGGGCACGGTGCCTGCATCGCGAATGGACCGCGTTGCATGCGCACCTGCCCACGTCCATGGCAGGTGGCGCAGGTCTCGACCTTGCCGTCGGCAGAGCCGCTGCCCTTGCAAGGTTCGCAGTTGGCCAGGGTCGGGATCTCGATGCGCTTCTCGACGCCCGCCACCGCCTCCTCGAGGTCGAGCTCCATCACGTAGCCGATGTCGGCCCCGCGACGCGGGCCCTGCTGGCGGGCACCGCCGCCGAAGATGTTGCCGAAGATGTCGCCGAAGATGTCGCCCATGTCGGCGCCACCGAAGCCGGGCCCGGCGTTGCCACCGCCCATGCCATGCTCGAACGCCGCATGGCCGTGCTGGTCGTACATGCGGCGCTTGCCACCGTCGCTCAGCACTTCATAGGCTTCCTTGCACTCCTTGAACGCGGCCTCGGCGCTTGCATCGCCGGGGTTGCGGTCCGGATGGTGCTTCATCGCGCTACGGCGATAGGCCTTCTTCAATTCGTCATCGGAGGCGTTGCGGGCCACGCCCAGCACGTCGTAGTAATCGCGTTTGCTCATCGACCTTTCCTGCATCCTTCACGGCAACGGGCAGACCACTGGCCTGCCCGCTGCTTTGCTGTCAATCGCGTTGCGCGATCAGGCGCCCTTGTTGTCGTCCTTGACCTCGGTGAACTCGGCGTCGACCACGTCGTCACCGGCACCCGGGGCCTGCCCGGCATCGCCGCCACCGGCACCCGGCTGCGCGGCCGCAGCCGCCGCGGCAAACAACGCCTGCCCGGCCTCTTCCAGCGCCTTGGCCTTGGCATCGATCTGGCCCTTGTCGTCACCCTTCATCGCGGTCTCGAGCTCGGCGATCGCACCCTCGGCGCGGCCAATCAGGTCGCCCGACACCTTGTCGCCGTTGTCCTTGATCGCGGTGCGGGTCGCGTGGATCAGCCCATCGGCCTGGTTGCGCGCGGTGACCAGCTCGTGGAAACGCTTGTCTTCCTCGCGGTTGGCCTCGGCGTCCTGGACCATCCGCTGGATCTCGTCGTCGCTCAGGCCGGATCCGGCCTTGATCTCGACCTTCTGCTCCTTGCCGGTCTTCTTGTCCTTGGCGTTGACGTGGAGGATGCCGTTGGCGTCGATGTCGAAGCTCACCTCGACCTGCGGCATGCCGCGCGGCGCGGCGTCGATGCCGGTCAGGTCGAACTTGGCCAGCGACTTGTTGAAACGGGCTTGTTCGCGCTCGCCCTGCAGCACGTGCACGGTCACCGCGGACTGGTTGTCCTCGGCGGTGCTGAAGGTCTGCGATGCCTTGGTCGGGATGGTGGTGTTCTTCTCGATGATCTTGGTGAACACGCCGCCCAGGGTTTCGATACCCAGCGACAGCGGGGTCACGTCCAGCAGCAGCACGTCCTTGACGTCGCCCTGCAGCACGCCGCCCTGGATCGCGGCGCCAATGGCCACCGCTTCGTCCGGGTTGACGTCCTTCTTCGGCTCCTTGCCGAAGAACTCGGTCACCGCCTGCTGCACGCGCGGCATGCGGGTCTGGCCACCGACCAGGATCACTTCACCAATATCGCTGGCGCGCAGGCCGGCGTCGTTCAACGCGATGCGGCAGGGCTCGATGGTCTTCTTCACCAGGTCGTCGACCAGCGCTTCCAGCTTGGAGCGGGTCAGCTTGATGTTGAGGTGCTTCGGACCGGTCGCGTCGGCGGTGACGTACGGCAGGTTGACGTCGGTCTGCTGCGAGCTGGACAGCTCGATCTTGGCGCGCTCGGCGGCGTCCTTCAGGCGCTGCAGGGCCAGCGGATCCTTGCGCAGGTCGATGCCCTGCTCCTTCTGGAATTCCTCGACGAGATAGTCGATGACGCGCTTGTCGAAGTCCTCGCCGCCGAGGAAGGTATCGCCATTGGTCGCCAGCACCTCGAACTGCTTCTCGCCGTCGACATTGGCGATCTCGATGATCGACACGTCGAAGGTGCCGCCGCCGAGGTCGTACACCGCGATCTTGCGGTCGGTCTTCTCGCCCTTGTCCATGCCGTAGGCCAGCGCCGCCGCGGTCGGCTCGTTGATGATGCGCTTGACGTCCAGGCCGGCGATGCGGCCGGCGTCCTTGGTCGCCTGGCGCTGGCTGTCGTTGAAGTAGGCCGGCACGGTGATCACCGCTTCGGTGACCGGCTCGCCCAGGTAGGCCTCGGCGGTCTTCTTCATCTTCTCCAGCACCTTCGCGGAGACTTCCTGCGGCGCCAGCTTCTTGCCGTCGACCAGCGACACCCAAGCGTCGCCATTGTCGTGCGCCGTGATCGCGTAGGGCACCAGGCCCAGGTCCTTCTGCACCTCGGCATCGGTGAACTTGCGGCCGATCAGGCGCTTCACCGCGTAGAAGGTGTTCTTCGGGTTGGTCACGGCCTGGCGCTTGGCCGACGCGCCCACCAGCACTTCATTGTCCTTCGACCATGCGACCACCGACGGGGTGGTGCGGTCGCCCTCGCTGTTCTCGATGACCTTGGCCTTGCCGCCTTCCATGATGGCGACGCAGGAGTTGGTGGTACCCAGGTCGATGCCGATGATCTTGCCCATGTTGGTTCCTCTGCAATGCGTGTGTCGGGGGGCGCCGTGCGCCGATGAACGTGATGTGGGGTTGTGCCGGGCGGCTTCAAGAGGCCCGCGTGATGCGATCCAGCCTTTGCCTCAGGCCGCAACCACGACCAGCGCCGGGCGCAGCAGGCGACCGTTGAGCAGGTAGCCCTTCTGGAACACCTGGGCCACGTGGTCCGCCGCCACGCCGGCGGCCTGCATCTGGCTGATCGCCTGGTGGTGCTCGGGATTGAACGCCTCGCCGGTCGGGTCCAGCACGCTCAGGCCGTTCTCGCCGGCGACCTTCAGCAATTGCCTGTAGGTCATCTCCAGGCCGTCCCGGAGCGGGCTGGACTCGCTGCCGGCCGCGGTCAAGCCGGCGTCCAGGCTGTCGAAGACCGGCAACAGGTCGCCGAGCAGGCGCTCGTTGGCGAACTTGCGGGCACTGTCGATCTCGCGGGCGATCCGCTTGCGCTGGTTTTCGAGGTCGGCGCGTTCCAGCAGCGACTGCGCCTTCAGTTGCTCGAGTTCGCCGCGCAGCGCCTCGAGTTCATCGTCCTGCGGCATGGCGCCGGCCGCGTCGTTCACGTCCTGGATTGGATCCTGCATGTTGGTTCCCGTGCTTGATGCGGCCATCCGCCGCGCCCGGCATGGTGATGGGGCTTGGTCAAAACGGATTCAAGGCGCGATCCCGCTGTACCTTGCCCGAACGGGTCAGGACGGTGCGTCAAGCGCGGCCCCGAGGATGGCCGCGGTGGCTTCGACCACCGGGATCACCCGCTCGTAGGCCATCCGGCTGGGCCCGATCACGCCGAGCACGCCAAGGACGCGTCCATCTCGGCCGTAAGGCGCCGTCACCAGCGACATGCCCTCCAGCGGGGCGATGCCGGTTTCCTCGCCGATGAACACGCGCATCCCGGGCGCCTTGGCGGTGCGCTCGAGCAATTGCAGCAGTTCGCGCTTCTCGGCGAAGGCCTCGAACAGGGCGCGCAAGCGATCGAGGTCGTTGAGGTCCTGCAGGCCCATCAGCCGGGTCTGCCCGGCCACCAGCATGCCGTGGAACGGCGCGTCCTCGCGTCCCGGCGCGAAGGCCTGTTCGGCGAGGTCGAGCGACGACGCCAGCAAGCGCTCCATCTCGCTGCGCGCATCCCGCAGGTCGCGCAGCAACGCGGCGCGGATCTGCGCCAGCGGCTGCCCGGCAAAATGCGCATTGAGGTAGTTCGCGGTCTGCTCCAGCTCGGCGGGATCGAAGGCGCGGCGCACCTGCACCACCCGGTTCTGCACCTCGCCATCGGCGAACACCACGATCGCCAACACCCGCTGCGGATCCAGCGCCACGAACTCGATCTGCCGGAACGCGAATCCCTCCCGCTTCGGCACGCTGACCATGCCGGCGAAGCGGGTCATCGCCGACAGCAACTCCGAGGTATTGCCCAGCAAGGCCTGGGTACCGGCCCCGACCGGCAGCTCGCTGCGCAGGCGCTGCAGTTCGACATCGCCCAGCGGCTTGACCTGCAGCAGCGAATCGACGAACAGCCGGTACCCCTGGGCGGTGGGGATGCGCCCGGCGGAACTGTGCGGTGCGACCAGCAGGCCGGCCTCCTCCATCGTGGCCAGGATGTTGCGGATCGTGGCCGGGCTGACATCCAGCCCGGCGTGCCGGGCCAGGGTCTTCGAACCGACCGGCTCGCCGTCGCGGACATGACGGGCCACCAGCGTGCGCAGCAACTGGCGCGCACGGGGATCGCTGGCGATGTCGGAGGGACGGCGGCTCACGCGACGGTTGTATGCGCCACGCCGCCGGCATGCAAGCGCTACCGGAACGCCCCCGCGGGCAGGCACAATGCGCGCCGATGCTGAGCCGACTGTCCATTCGCGATTTCGCCGTGGTCGCCCATGCGGAGCTGGCCTTCGGGCGCGGCCTGACCGTCGTCTCGGGCGAAACCGGCGCCGGCAAGTCCCTGCTGGTCGATGCGCTGGGCTTCCTCGGTGGCGCACGAGCTGACGCCGGCGCGGTGCGCCATGGCGCGCAACGCGCCGAACTGGCAGCCGAATTCGCCCTGGACGACTGCCCCGCGGCCATGGCCTGGCTGCGCGACGCCGAACTCGACGACGAAGACGCCTGCCAGCTGCGTCGCACCCTGCGTGCGGATGGCGGATCGCGCGCGTGGATCAATGGCCGACCGGTGCCTGTTGCGCAGTTGGCGGAACTGGCCTCGCTGCTGGTCGAGATTCACGGCCAGCACGAGCAGCAGGCCCTGCTGTCGCGCGCGCACCAGACCCGCCTGCTCGATGCGCATGCGCGCCATCCGGGCTTGCTGCAGGCCGTGCGCAGCACCGCCCTGCAATGGAAGGGGTTGCAGGAAGAACGCAGCGCCCTGCTCGCCCGCGGCGACGTCGGCGAGCGGCAGTCCTGGTTGCGCCACCAGTTGCAGGAGCTCGACGCCGAAACCCTGGCACCCGAAGCGCTGGCGGAACTGGATGCCAGCCACCGCCGGCAGGCCCACGCGGCGTCGCTGATCGCGGCCTGCGACCACGCGCTGGAGCAACTGGGTGGCGACCATGCCGTCGCCGCGCAATTGCATCACCTGCGCGGCAGCCTGCAGCGCGAGATGACGCACGAACCCCGGCTTGGCGACGTCGATGCCTTGCTGGATTCGGCCGCGATCCAGCTGGACGAAGCCTTCGCGATGCTGGAACGCATCCGCGACGACCTCGACCTGGATCCGGATGCGCTGGATGCGCTGGAGCGGCGCCTGGCCCGCGTGCAGGACCTGGCACGCAAGCACCGTGTCGCGCCCGACGGACTGGCGGCGCATCGGGAGTCGCTGGCGCGCGAACTCGACACGCTCGCCGATGCCGACGAACGCCTGCAGCGGATCGAGCGCGACATCACCCAGGCGCATGCCGCATGGACCCAGGCCGCCGCAGAGCTCACAGCCTCGCGGCGCAAGGCAGGCGATGCGCTTGCCCAGTCCGTGGCGACACTGATCGCCGAGCTTGGCATGCAGGGTGGCCAGTTCGAGGTGCTGCTCGAACTCGATGGCAGCGACACGCCGGATCCGCAGGGTGCCGAGCGCGCGGACTTCCTGGTGTCGGCCAACGCCGGCCAGCCGCCGCGCCCCTTGCGCAAGGTCGCTTCCGGCGGCGAGCTGTCGCGGATTTCGCTGGCGATCGAAGTCGCCACACTGGGCACCGACGCGGTGGCGACGATGGTGTTCGACGAAGTGGATTCGGGCATCGGTGGCGCCGTCGCTGCGGCGGTCGGTGCCAAGCTGCGTGCGCTCGGTGCGCCGCGACAGGTGCTGTGCGTCACCCACCAGCCACAGGTTGCGGCGGCCGGGCATTCGCACTACCGGGTCAGCAAGGCCGCGGCGGAGGGCATGACCCAATCGTCGGTCGTCGTGCTCGATGCCGAAGGTCGCATCGACGAAATCGCGCGGATGCTGGGCGGCACCCAAGTCAGCGACGAAGCGCGCGCCGCGGCGAGGAAGCTGCTGGACGGGTTCTAGCGACCCCGGCCCTGACAGTCACGCCGCACCAGGGACAGCGCAGATGCGGAAGACGCCCGGTCAACGCTTCTTGCGGACGTACAACACCAGCGCGTGATCCTCGATCTCGTAACCGTGCGCCGCGGCGATCTGGCGCTGCAGCTCCTCGATCTCGTCGCTGTGGAACTCCACGACCTTGCCGGTGTCCACGTCGACCATGTGGTCATGGTGCTCGCCACGATCGAGTTCGTAGACGGCATGGCCGCCTTCGAAATTGTGCTTGAGCACCAGGCCCGCCGATTCGAACTGCGTCAGCACGCGATAGATCGTGGCCAGGCCGATTTCCTCGCCATCCCCCAGCAGTTGCCGGTAGATGTCCTCGGCGGTCATGTGCCGCGGCTTGGTCTGTTCCAGCAGTTCTAGGATCCGCATGCGCGGATGGGTGACCTTGAGGCCTGCCTTGCGTAAGTCCTGCGATTCCATCGGCCCTCCGGCATGGGTTCTTCGATCGCCAACGGCGGGTGAATGCATCGCCCTGCAGCCGTCGGGCGGTGAGGCCCCGAACGCCGTCGCAGCGGGCTTGGAGTGTATCATCGGCGTTTCCGCCACTCGCCCCAATCCTCCATGCGCAAGCTGCTTGCTATCGTCCTCGTGGTCCTGTTCGCCAGCGGTTGCGGCGTGCTGTACCGGCAGCCGATCTACCAGGGCAACCTGCTCGACAAGACCGCCGTGGACCAGTTGCAGCAGGGCATGGACAAGCGCCAGGTGATGACACTGCTGGGCACGCCGTCGGTCCAGGATCCGTTCCACCATGATCGCTGGGATTACGTGGCCAGCCGTCGGACCGGACGCAGTGGCCCGACCGAGGTCAAGAACATGACGCTCTGGTTCGAGAACGGCAGCCTGTCGAAATGGGAAGGCGAATACTTCCCCGAAGAAGATTCGGAACTGGCCAAGACAGCGACCAAGTCGTTTGGCCCGAACCTGCAGAAAGACAAGAAGAAGGGCGGCCGCTAAAGCCAGGTGTTCAACGGGCCGACTTGAGCGGCCTGAGTTCGGCCCGCAGGCGCCGCGCCTGCTTTGGGTCCAGCTGTAGCGGGCGCAGCAGCTCCACGCGATCGCCTTCGTGCAGCACGGTGTCGCTGCTTGCAGCAACACCGAACACCGCAACCGCGGTGAACTCTGCGTCCATCCCCCAGCCGCTTGCCGCCAGTACGGTGGCCACAGTCGCGCCTTCGCCAACCTCGACTGCCCGTGATTCATGGCGATGCGGCCACGCGCGCAGCACGTCGATGTGCATCAGGCCCCGCCCTTGTCGGCCTCGCGCACGAAGTCGTCGACCATGCGGTCGGCCAGGCCCTGCATGCCCAGCGACAACGCCGGCCCCAGCAATCGGTTCTGCGGCTCGAATTCCAGGCGCAGGCTGACCTTGCAGGCGGACTCGTCGAGGGCGTGGAACTGCCAGCGGCCATCGAGCCGGCGGAACGGGCCGTCGCGCAAGGCCATGTCGATGTGGTGCGGCGGGGACAAGGTGTTCTCGGTGGTGAACCAGGTATGGAATCCCCCCAACCCCAGGTCCAGGCGCGCCACCAGGCGATCATCGCCCTGCTCCAGCACCTGCGCCTCGCGACACCAGTCGAATCGCCGCGAATAGGCCGCCACGTCGTTGACCAGCGCGAACATGCGCGCGGCGGAATGTTCGACCAGGGCACTGCGCAGGATGACCGGCATCGCGACTCCAGCATGGCCGACACGCCGCGACGCGGGCGGATCGGCGAGAATGGCGGGATGAACAAGAAGACGGGCAAGGATAAGCCAAACGGCGGCGGCACCATCGCGCTCAACAAGCGCGCGCGCCACGAATACCACTTCGAACGGACGTTCGAGGCCGGGCTGTCGCTACAGGGCTGGGAATTGAAGTCGATCCGCGCAGGCCGCGCGAACCTGACCGATGGCTATGCGGTGGTGCTGCAGGGCGAACTGTTCCTGGTCGGCGCGCAGATCACGCCGCTGATCCAGGCGTCCACCCACGTGGTCGCCAACGACCGGCGCTCGCGCAAGTTGCTGCTGCATCGCCACGAGATCGATGAACTCATCGGGAAAGTACAGCGCGACGGTTACACCCTGATCCCCACCGCCCTGTACTGGAAGGGCAACAAGGTGAAGATGGAACTCGCTCTGGCGCGCGGCAAGCAGAGCCATGACAAGCGCGAGGCCAGCAAGGAGCGCGACTGGAACCGCGAGAAGCAACGGGTGATGCGCCAGCACAACAAGGACGCGTGACGGTTTCGGCATCGCCGGAAACGCCCCCATGATTCGCTGGCGAATCATGGGCCCCACTGTATGCTTCCAACCCCCATTCGCGCCTTCTGCGCGAATCGCCCCCGACTCGGGGGCTAGCGGGTTCCATCGTCCATACGGACTTCCGTCGAAGTCCCAAGAGTGAACCGGAACGTCGCGCCCTGCCCGGGGCTGCCTTCCGCCTGGATCTCGCCGCCGTGGCGCTCGACGATGCGCTTCACCGAGGCCAACCCGATGCCGTGACCCGGGAACTCGTCCTGGCTGTGCAAGCGCTGGAAGGGCTTGAACAGCTTGTTGGCGTAGTCGGGGTCGAAGCCAGCGCCGTTGTCGCGGATCACGAACCATGCCTCGTCGTCGCCGCCGGGCTCCCGGCAGAACTCGACGCGCGCGTCGTCGCGCCCGCGGGTGAATTTCCAGGCATTGCCCAGCAGGTTTTCGAGCAGGTTCTGCAGCAACGTGCGGTCGCCGCGCGTGCGCATGCCGGGTTCGATGCGCAGGTCGATGTTGCGCCCCGGATCGGCATCGGCCAGGCCCGCCGCGACCTCCGCGGCCAACGCACTGAGGTCGACCTCCGCCACCTCGGGTTCGGCACGGCCGATCCGCGCCAGCTTCAGCAGCGCGTCGATCAACTCCCCCATCCGCGCAGTGCCGCGGCGCACGCGCTCCAGGTAGTCGCGCCCGGTGGCATCCAACCCATGCGCATGGCGCTCGCCGAGCAGCCGGCTGAATCCCTCGATCCCGCGCAACGGCGCGCGCAGGTCGTGGGACACGCTGTAGGCGAACGATTCCAGCTCGCGGTTGGCCTCGCTGAGCTCGCGGGTGCGCGCAGCGACGCGCGCCTCCAGTGTCCGGTTGAGCGCCTGGACCGCGGCCTCCGCGCGCACGCGTTCGCTGACGTCCTCGACCTGCACCAGGCGGGCGACGTCGATGCCCGGCTCGTTCGGCACCGGCGCGAAGGTCAGGTGCACGTGGCGCACCTCGCCGTCACCGCGGCGCAGGGTGCGGGTCAGGCGGATTACCCCGCCCGACTCGTCGAAGGCCTGCATCTGCGAGGTCACCAGTGGCTGGGTAGCGCCTTCGTCCAGGAATTCGTTGAGCGAGTGCCCCCGCAAGGTGCTGTCGCTGCGTCCGAAGATCCGGCCGAACGCAGGGTTGCTCTCGACGATCGCACCATTCGAATCCAGCAAGGCCTTGCCGATCGCCGAATACTGCATGGCATTGCGGAAACGCTGTTCGCTGCGGCGGTAACTCTGGGTCATGTCGGCGGCGATGCGCCTTGCCCGCGCCTCGGTCGAGGCCAGCATCCAGGTCATCGCGAACAGCAACAGGGACGCGGCAAGGCCGGCGAAGAGCAGCTTGTCGAGGGCCGCCAGTTGCGGCGCGGCGCTTGCGGTCGGGCCCGAGAAGAAATCGAAGCGCCATCGACGCCCGTAGAACTGCATCGTCAGGCTGTGGGTGAAGGCGTGTCGGGTTGTCTCGATGCCGGCATCCTGGTGCATCACCACGTGCCCGCCATCGGTGGTATCCACCACGCGCAACCGCGTCCGCGTCTGCGCCGGTGGCAGCGCAGCCCGCAGCATCGCGCCGATGCGGAATGGCGCGTACACCCAGCCGCGCATCGAGTCCCGCCGCAGCTGCGGCGACTCCGTCGCCTCCAACCCGGCATACACGGGCATGTACAGCACCAGCGAATACTCCGGCTGCGCCGCGTCCTGTACCAGCACCACGCGACCGCTCAATTGCGATCGCCCGCTCTCCATGGCCGCGCGCATCGCGGCGCGCCGGGTTGCCTCCGCATACATGTCGAAGCCAAGTGCGGCGCGGTTCCCCGGGGAGTGCGGCTCCAGGAAGAGGATCGGCCCGTAGCGCTCGCGATGGCCGCGTGGGCGGATCTCCAGGAGGCCACGGCCTTGCTCGCGCCAAGCCTCTTGCAGGCGGGTCAATCCGTGGCCATCCACGTACACGGCGTAACCCAAGCCCAGCACGTACGGGAAGCGCGACGGTACCCGCAAACCGTCCACGTAACCGCGCCATTGCTCGGGCGTGGGCTGGTCGACCGCCGCGAACAGCGATGCGCCGCCACGCAAGGTGACCTCGATGTTGTTGAGGTGCATCTGCACCAGCGACGCCTGCTGCCCCGCGATGCCGCGGAACTGCTGCGACGCCAGCCGCAACTCGCGCTGGCGCGCATGGTCCCAGGCCACCAGCACGAACAGCACCGACACGACCAGCACGAGGATCGCGAACGGGTATCCGTAGCGCATGCGGCGCAGCGCCGGCAGCGCATCGGAATCTGGGGAAGGATGCAGCGTTGCCATCGCCCCAGCATAACGGGTCGTCCGCAAGGCTCGTCGACGCAGAAAACACATCGGGCCGCTTGCGCGGCCCGATGTGGTGTAGATGGTGGAGGTGGGCGGAATCGAACCGCCGTCCGAAGGAACTCCATGCCCGGCACTACATGCTTAGCTCACCGTTTGGTCTCGCCCTGCGACAACACGGTGTGCGAAGCACGCCGCAGGACACACCCGCTAGAGTTAAGCCACTGGTTGGCGGGTCGCCGCCAGGGCCGGTTCCGTGATAATGACCCTACATCCACGAGCACGGGCACAAGTGGGTTCGGGGCTTACGCCTTAAGCGGCGAGAGCGTAGACGTCGTCGTTGGCGTCTGGGTTTTTGCAGCTGGATTAACGAGGAAAGCTACCCCCTCGGCATGCGCCGTGCGATTTCGCTGCCCCCGTCGAAGCCAGTGCACCCCCGGGTAACGTCGTTGTCGCCGACTAGATCAGTATAGGGGCGCGAGTCGCTTTCACAAGCTCGTTCACAAGCTCGCGCCCCATTCCCATTCATCGTCCGGTTCGACCGTGTGATCAGCCCTGCAGCGGCAGCAGGCGGATCTCGACGCGGCGGTTCAGGGCGCGGCCCTGGTCGGTGTCGTTGCTGGCGATCGGATAGCGCTCGCCCATGCCCACCACTTCGAAGCGCTCGCGCTGGAGGCCCTGGCCGATGAGATATCCGGATACCGCATTCGCACGGCGCTCGGACAGCGCCTGGTTGGCGGCATCGGATCCCACGCTATCGGTGTGGCCACTCACTTCCACGATAGTCTGGTTGTATTCGCGCAGGGTGTTCGCGATGGTATTCAGCGCCGGATAGAACTGCGGCTTGATGTCGTACCTGGCGAAGTCGAAGGTGACGCCATCCGGCAGGTTCAGCTTGATGACGTCGCCATCGCGGGTCACGTCCACGCCGGTGCCCGCAGTGGCGCGACGCAGCTCGGCTTCCTGGCGATCCTGGTAGGCACCGACTGCACCACCGGCCAAGGCACCGACGCCCACGCCCACCATCGCGCGCTGGCGACGCTCGACCGCGTTGCCACCGCTCAGCAGGCCGGCCGCCGCGCCGATGGCCGCACCGATCAGGGCACCGTTGCGCGTGCGGTTGGGATCGTTCGGATCGTTGGTCTGGCCGGTGTAGGTGGCGCAGCCGGACGTGAAGGCGGCCAAGGTGGCGGCGAGTGCAGCAACTTTGAGGGTATGGGTATTCATGCGCGTCGAGCTCCGTGGGTGCGTTGTCGTCCAGGCAAATCCTGAATGCGGCCACAGGCTAGGCCGGCGAACGTAGCCGGCAGGTGAACACGGACAGCGCCGTTAAGCCGGCGTTGGTTCTTCCAGCAACGCGGTGGCGCCGTCCGCATCCAGCGGATGCTCCCAGCCCCCCATCAGCGACAGGTACAGGAGCTTCTCGAACTCCGCGCCGAAGCGCCGGACGACCGCATCCGGATCCGGGATCAGGCGCGCATCGGTCACCAGGCCAAAATGCACCTGTCCGCGGTAACTCAGGATCGACAGCCCCAGCCCGATCGAGCCGGTCTGCGGCACCCAGAACATGATGTCGCGCAGCATGCACCCAGCAAGGTACAGCGGCTGTTGCGGACCCGGGACATTGGTCGCCACCGCACTGGCCTTGCGGCTGAACATCTCCAGCGCGACTTCCTGCAACTGCGGGGGTGCCAAGCCAAGCGCAGCCAAAAGTCCATATGCAACAATGGCTTGCCTTGAACTCTTCAACTGGTTCATGCACTCGGCAACCCGCTCCAGCCGACGCAATGGATTGTCCTCGCCGACGGGCAATTCCAGGAACACCAGGCCGAAGTGGTTGCCCAGCTTCTTCGCGTGTTCCAGTGGCCGCAGGTTGACCGGCACGGTGGCACGCAGGGTCATGCCTTCCAGGTGTTCCCCGCGGTCCAGCATGTAGCCGCGCAGCGCCCCGGCCGCGGCCGCCATGAGGACGTCATTGACGGTGCAATCGCAGGCGCGGCCAACGGCCTTCACTTCCTCCAGGTCCAGCGGCTCCGCCCAGGCCACCCGCTTGCTCACCCCCAGGCGCCCGCGCAGCAACGAAGGCGGATCGTCCGGCAACGCCAGTGCGGTCACCAGTTCGCGCGCCAGCTCACCGCCTTCCTTCGCGATCAGCCCGGCCAGGGTGGGATCGCGATACATCGCCATGCCCTGCTCCAGCACCTTGCCGCCCAGCTTCATGTATTTGTCGACCGCGCCGACGCGACGCGCCACCGGTGCGGCATCCTGCTTCAGCCACGCTTTGTCGAGGCGGCTGGCCTGCGAGGACTCGCGGCTGGTATCGGTCAACGACAGCAGGACCTGCACCAGGGCGATGCCGTCCGCATAGCAATGGTGGATGCGGGCGACGATCGCGGAGCCGCCCTGGTAGCGCTCGATCAGGTGGAACTGCCAGAGCGGCTTGGTGGGATCCAGCGGGCTGGACGCCAACTGGCTGACGAAACGCTCCAATGCCTTCTTTTCGGCGGCGGGATTGTTCTTGCCCGGCAAGCCGGAAAGGCGCACATGCCAGTCGAGGTCGAAGTCCGCGTCTTCCACCCATTGCGCGCCGGTCGCGCCATCCACCGGCTTCTGCCGGAACCGCGCATAGGCGAGGAAGCGCTGCTGGATCACCCGTTTCAGCTGCGCCCGGGTCATCGGCTCGGCGAACATCATCACGCCGGTGATCATCATCGGGTTCGTCGGCCGCTCCATCCGCAGCCAGGCGGTATCGACCCGCGACATCGGCTCGCGCTTCAATCGCCTGCCCTGCCCTTCGCCAGGG
>Ga0116177_10000195_pt1 | contig 43844 bp, 32 predicted proteins | sample AD_STIC10_MetaG_FD_89750 | JGI IMG/M metagenome (GOLD analysis project Ga0116177, IMG submission 89750) | Active sludge microbial communities of municipal wastewater-treating anaerobic digesters from USA - AD_STIC10_MetaG | ecosystem: Engineered > Bioreactor > Anaerobic > Digestate | place: USA... | reverse complement strand
CTGTATAAATTCGGGAACAGTCTTACAAATAACAACGGCTCAGCAGGAACATTTACTAGAAATGATGCAATAGATGGTTCAGCCACGCATCAGTCTGATTTAAATAATATTTTAGTATCAGTAAATAAAAATGTTCCTCGTTTTGATAGAGGCATACCAACAGTGGTCACATCAAAGGGTCCTGGATCAACGGGTGTGTGGATAGAGGCTGCTGCAAAAAATGTAGCCCTATATTCATCTTTTGAAGACGGAAATCCACCAACTGGATGGACAGCAGATTCGGGACTTACACCATCAAGTGAATCAATTTATGTATTTCATGGAAGTAAATCTGCAAAACTTGTTTGCGGAGGAGTGGTTAAGTACTACTATCAAGATATTGATTTTTCTAGTGGTCCATTGGTTCAACATCAAATAAGTGCTTATGCATATCTTGGCACATCGGGTTCAGTGGGTAATGCTATAACATCATCTAATCTTCGTTTTGTTGCCGCTCAAACATTTACACCTCTGACTCCAACATATACATACATAGGAAAAGGTTGGTATAGACTTACAGCTACATTTACACCAATAGCTACAACCTACCATGTTGGTTTTTATGTTCCTGCAGGTCAGACTGTTTATGTTGATGGATTTCAAATTGAAAGAACTGATTCCGATGCTGCTAGCTATTACCCCACAACATATATTCCAACGACTAATTCTGCTATTACAAGATCAAAAGAAACTCTAACATATTCAGCTCCAGTGGCTCTTATGCCAGATCATGGAAGTGTAAGTTTTTGGTTTAAGCCACAGTGGTCTCATAATACGACGGGTGATACAAGAGATAAGGTATTTTTTGAAATTACAAATTATATAAAAATGTATTTTAGTGGCAGTGATGATTCCATAAAAGCAGACGCTTGGGATGGATCAAGTTGGGTAAATAAATATTCTTATACTACCACAAGTTTGTTTACAAATTTTGCATGGAATCATGTAACGTGTTATTGGAATGCAAATTTATCTACAACGGGTGCTTTTGTTTGTCAAATAAATGGAAATTCAAGAACAAGCACTATTACTCCTAGTTCTTGGACACCGCAGAATCCAATTGGTCAGATGCTTTATATTGGATCTGATTCAAGTGGTTCAACTCAGGCAGATGCAATTATTTCTGAATTATCGTTTTTTACACATATGTTGAGTGCATCTGAAATGTCTCAATTATATTATTTGAATTCTTCTTTGATGGATTATAATAGTTCTGTTTTAGCAACTCTTCAGGGAACAAATGGCATGCAAATTACTCAAACGGGAAGCTTTAATATTTCCGGAAATTATTTAGCTGGAATTGGTTCAGCGCTACAGCCCTCATTTAGCTTTGGAACAGCTACTACAACCGGTATATTTGCCCCATCAATTGGAATGTTGGGATTTTCTACAAGTGGAACAGAAAGATTAAGAATTACAGATACTGGTTTCTTGGGTATAGGCACAACAACCCCAGCATCAGCAATTCATGTATTAAATTCAAATTCACCACAATTTACACTAGGATATGATGAATCAAACTATACAACATTTGGAACAGATTCTAGCGGTTCTTTAGCAGTTACTCCAAGTGGGAACTTTATTTCTTTGGCTCCTAGTGGTGCTGACAGTTTAAATATATTTGCTGACATACAAGGAAGCGGTAAAAATTCAATAGGTCTATATTCTAGCGCAGGGGATCAAATTTTAGCTGAAATAAATATAGATGACTATACATATACATATGGAAATGGAAGGTTGATTGTGTATGATGCCGATTCATTAATTAGAGTTATAGGCGATCTAAGCGTTGGTGGTTATGCAACAATTACTTCTTTAACTGGAGATATTCAAAGTTTCGGTTTAATTGTTGCTAAAGATATTACTGATATAAGTAATGGAGCTTATTTGGGTACAAATTATCAACCTAATCAGGCTGGTTTATATCATAATGCTGGCGACCAAATCATAGCAGCATATTCATATGATACACAAATATACAAATATGGAGACTCGTCTTTAATTATAGATGGTGGTAATTCATATGCTGCATTATTTTCGGGTGATATATCAGTAGGAGGACTTGCAACAATTACTGCTTCAACTGGCGATATCAATATGGTTGGGAGTATTACAGCTACAAATTTTGTGTTGAGTGATAGTGGTTTTGGAATGAATGGAAATGTTTATACAAATGAATGGGGTCTTTATAATAGTTCTGACGAAAGAGTTGCTACATATAATAGTGATTCGTCTTCATTTTTCTATGGTGGAGATGCTTTTTCTATAATATCTGGAAATTCTTTATTTTCAGGTGATCTCTCAGTGGGTGGCTACGCAACAATTACTTCATCAGGAGTAGCAACATTTGCAACTACAACAGCAACAAATGGATTAATAGTAACAGGCACCTCAACTATGCGTGATATTATTCCTGAGTCAAATTTAACATACGCACTCGGTTCATCATCTTATAGATGGAGCGATTTATGGGCAGAAGAGCTTCATGTAGGAACTTCTACCTGGGCAATAAGACCACATTCTTCTCAGTATGGATTTTTAGAATTTAGAGATGAAACAAATAGCGCTTCTCCGCTTGTAATGTCAAATAATTCCGTAGGAATAAATAGTCCAAATACGGAAATATTAGGAGGAGGAGTCATGATGCAGGGTAATTCAAATGGTGACGCCGTAGTATTAACTGTTGGAAATGCCGCAGAGAGTCCATTAGTAGATTTATTTCAAGTTAGAGATATCTTCACTGACAACACGCTTTTGTCTGTAGATTATAAGGGCCTAACAACAATAAAGAATCTTAGAGAAGATTTTGGGTTTATTTTACAAAATTTAAATGGTGAGACTATTTTTACAATTGATTTTAGGGGAGATGTTTTAGCTGATGGAAGGTATGATTCACCAGCCGGAGATTATGCCGAGTATTTTTATACTGAAAATACAAATATTTCATCAGGAGAAGTTGTTTGTATTGATTCTTTAAATAATAACACAATATCAAGATGTGCTACTTCAAGTGATTCAAATATAATAGGAATTATTTCAACAAAACCTGGATTTGTAGGAAATTCAAAAGAAGAGTATAGGAACAATTCAAATTATAAATTAGTAGCGCTCTTGGGACAGATTCCAGCATTTGTTTCAAGCGAAAATGGAAATATAATGCCGGGAGATTCACTAACTTCAGCATCACGCCAAGGATATTTAATCAAAGCAAATGAGGGGGACTCAACAGTTGGAATTGCACTTGAATCATTTGCAGGAACCTATGGCACAATAAACGTATTAATCTCAAGAAATAATAAGAGTGTAACTGTAGATGAAATTGAAAGAGAAGTAACAACTAGAGTGCTAGAAGCAAAAGATGAAAATATTTCAGAAATACAAAGCATCATAGATTCATATAATCTAGAAGAAAGATTTGATTTATTAAATAATGAAATTATTGACTTAAGAAATTTATTAAATAATTCCTCATCATCTTCAGTTGATAATATTCCAGAAGATGCAATAATAGATAATTTAGATGGAGTAATTTCATTAAATAAATTAACAAATCTTGAAGCAGTAAATTTCCTATGGTTAGAAAATGAAACAGAAATTAATAAATTAGGATTTATAACAACACAAGTAGAGGAGATAGCACCAGAACTTATAAATACTGATGAAAATGGAAATAAATCAATTGATTATGATTCATTTACACCAGTTATGATTTCAGCAATCCAGGAACAACAACAACAAATTAATGAAATTAAAACACAATTTGGAATGTCGCTTGATACACTAGAAGACTTGGTATTATCAGGTGCATTACAAGTTGAGGGAATTGTTGATTTGGGACGTGACACAGTTGGTCAAGCAAAGATTTTAACTGGTGCAACAAGTACTGCAATTATGTTTGAAAATGAATATAGAAATGATCCAGTTATAACAATAACTCCACGCGCACTTATAAATGGTGGATATTATATAGACGAAGTTACAAAAACAGGATTTGTAATAAAAATTAGCGAACCTCAAGAAATTGATGTAATATTTGATTGGCATTCATTTGGAGCATACAAAGGAATGATATTTAGTAGTGATGGAACAAATGAATTAATTGCTTCTTCAACAGAAAGAATGTTATTAGAAGAAAATTCTTCAACCACTTTAGATTCCCCAACAGAAATTATAGAACAAGAAATTTCTAATATAGAAAGTAATGAAATATTTCCAGTGGAAGAGGATAATAACACAACAGAAGATTCTACAACAACAGAAGATAGCGTAATCACAGAGAGTAATAATGATCCGGAAAACACAGAAACAATTGATAGTGGAGCAATAGAAGATTTAGGTGATTTGTTTAATTCTTTGGAAACAGAAACAACAGAAAGTTCTCATTTAGAAAATCCCACAGAATAATTAAATAAAATATTTTATAATTAATCCTAAAAATAGGAACAATAAAAATAATATGTCAAATAATATTTTAGACTTAAAAAATATCAATAAAAAGAACAAGAAAAAAATTAACTTTAAATTGATATTTAAAATTGTAATTATAATTTTTTTAATTGTGGGAATTTATTTTACTGGAATGATCATTTATAAAAAAATTAAATCAAATTCTTATAAATTGAATGTGGGAGATCAAGACGCCGCAAATCAGATAATAAAAAAAGCCTCAAAATTAATGGAATTGCCAAATAATGAAATTCCAAAAGTTGCTAGTGTTTTAGATAAAGATAAACTGAAAGATTATCCATTTTTTGAAAGTGCAAAAAATGGTGATAAACTTTTAATTTATTCTGGTGCTATGAAAGTCATACTTTACAGAGAATCTTCTAATAAAATTATAGGAATAGCACCTTTGTATGTTGAGAAAAAATAACAATAAATTAATTTAATCTAAATTTAAATTTTATAAAAAATATAATTATGAAATCACGGCAATCAAATTTTAAGTATTATTTTTCAGCAGTAATTTTTGGAATAATTATTGTTTTCTCATTAATTTATTTACTCCGAGTAAATAAAATTGCTGAAGCCATTTGGTGGAACGATTCTTGGGCTTATAAAAAAACAATAACAATAGATCATGATAAAGTAGGAATAATATCTGATATTGCGTCTGATGCAAATTCAGGACAAAAAAATATCACAGTAAAAGACGGAACACTTTTTACAGCAGGAGAAACTGTTGTAATAAAAGATTCTTTGGGTAGAGAAACAAATACAGTAGCAAGCGTAGCAGGAAATGTTGTAACAATGCAAAATAATCTTTCTTATAATTACACAACAGCAAATAGTGGTTTTGTGAAAAACACAACTGATTCAATAGATCTTACAAACTTTCCAGTTCTTATAGATTTATCTTCTGATTCTTCTCTGGCGTCTTATGCAAAAAGTGATGGATATGATATTGTTTTTACTGCTTCTGATGAATCAACCCAATTAAAACATGAAATAGAAAATTATACTACAGCAACAGGAGCACTCACTGCTTGGGTAAAAATTCCAACTCTTTCAACGAGTGAGGATACTGTTATATATATGTATTATGGAAATGCGGATTCAGTTGATCAATCAGATCGTACAAATGTTTGGGATAGTAATTTTGTAACAGTTCAACATTTGAAAGATTTAACTACTTCTACTGTTGATGATAGTACTTCTAATAATAAAGATGGTACAAAATCTTCCGCAAATAATCCTATTCAATTAGATTCAAAGATATATAAAGCACAGGATTTTTCAAGTGACATTATAAATTATGGGTCGCTTTCTATTTCAAATACTTATACAGTAGAAGCATGGATAAAAACAGATACTCTTGGTGGGGCGGGTGATATAAATACTTATGGTGCTAGTATTTTTGCATCTTCAAATCTTGGTTCTGGTTACCCATTATGGCTTACCGTTGGAAAGGGGGGTGGATCAGAAGTAAATTTAAGAGCATTTGAAACTCCTGTAGATGGTCATAATTCTAGTGGTGCTGGAATTAATACTACGGATTGGTTTCATATAGTTGCAATTGCTACAAGAAGTGGTAGTGCAAAAGTTTATGTAAATGGGGTTCAGCGTCTTTCTTTTACTGCTGGTACAGTTGTTTGGAGTGGAAATTTTATTCTTGGAGATTTACGTGCAGGAAGAGCAATCTATTTTGATGGAAAAATAGATGAAGTTAGATTGTCTAATAATATTAGAGGTTTTGATTGGATAGCAACAGAATATAAAAATCAAAACTCTCCTTCAACTTTTTATACAATTGGTGGTGAAGAAGAAAAGCCATCTCCAGTTGAAGAAGATGATTTAACAGCTTCATCAACTACTTTTATTGGAGGAACCACCACTAGCACATTTTATGATCCGATTCTTTATTATAATTTTAACGAAGGTTATGGAACAACTGTTTATAATCACTCTTCAACAACAATAAATGGAACAATAAATGGCGCAACTTGGACAAATGATGGAAAATTTGGGAAAGCTTTGGGTTTTAATGGAAGTAGTAATTATGTAGATACAGGTTTTTCTGATAATTTATCAGCGAGCGATTTTTCTGTATCAGCGTGGATAAAAATTCCAAATGGAGCATCAACTAATTATGCAATTGCACAAACGCATACTAGTTCTCCATATACTTCGGATTGGTTTTTTCCTTATGCAAGTGGGAGTTCTATATTTTGGTTTAGAAGTGTTCAATTAGGAACATACTCAACTATTAATGATGGTTCTTGGCACCATTTAATGTTGGTATGGGATCAATCAGATGCAAAGTATACTGGTTATGTAGATGGAAAAAGTATAGGAATTTCTTCTACTGTAAGTAATTATGGCGGAATAGGTAGTGTTAAAATAGGAGCTAGAGCTGATTTAACCTCAACATTTTTTAATGGTTTAATTGATGAAGTAAAAATTTATAATTATGCTCTTTCTTCAAATCAAGTAAAATTAGACTATAATCAAGGAATGGCAATGGTAATGGGATCTACTGGAACAAGTACAAGTGCAAGCTCAGCTTATTGTGTGCCAGGGGATGCTTCTTATTGTGTAGCACCAATTGCAGAATATAAATTTGAAAAAAAGAGTGGAGATACAGCGTATGATACAAGTGGAAATGGAAATGATGGAACAATTAGTGGAGCAGTGTCTGCTAGAGGAAGAATTGGAAGTGCAATGAGTTTTGATGGAACAGATGACTATATTAATTTTGGGAGTGCCAGTACTTTAGACAATATTACTATAAAAACAATTGAATTCTGGACTAAATTAGATAGTTTGTATCCAAATGGCCAACCAGGCGATCACTTTATAAACAAAGGAGATACAGGATGGTTTATTGCAACAGATAGTACTAGTGGAGGTAGAAATATTTTTGGTCATAATTTTTCTGGAACTGCGGGTAGATGGTCATTTCCTAAATTCAATACAGGTGCATGGTATCATGTTGTTTTAATATATGATAAAGGTAGTATTTCTAATGATCCAATAGTTTATGTTAATGGAGTTTCTCAGACAGTTACAGAATATTCTACACCAAGTGGGACTGCTAATAGCGATGCTTCATTTGATCTTTTAATTAGTAAATCTCCTGGTTATAGTAGATACGTGGATGGTATTATTGATGAAGTGCGTATTTATAACTATGCTCGTACCCGAGCTCAAATTGCTTGGGATTATAATAAGGGTGCACCAATTGCTCATTACAAATTTGATGAGTGTAGTGGAACGACTATATATGATGAGTCAGGAAATGGAAATAATGGAACAATTTCAATTGGTGCAAGTGGTTCTCAGAATGCAGTTGGAACTTGTACGGACGAGGACACAACTCATGCTTGGTATAATGGAGCAACTGGAAAATATAATTCTTCTATGAGTTTTGATGGAACAGATGATTATGTTAATTGTGGAAATGATCTAAATTTGCGTATGCAAGATAATTTTACAGTAAGTGCGTGGGTAAAGTTTTCTGGAACTTTAGCTTCAAATAGATATTTTATTGATAGATGGGATGCGACTAATAGTAAAAGAGTTTGGGGTTATCTAGTTAGGGCAAACAAAAACTATATAAGTCTTATCATTTCTTCAAATGGAACATCTGTCGAATATGCAGAGGGGACTAAAGCGGTTAATGATAATAATTTTCATCATGTAAGTTTTGTACGTAGTGGACAAACTGTAAGACTTTATGTAGATGGATCACTTGATATAGAAAGAACAACTGCGACTGGTCTCTTATTTAATACTGATACAGAATTAAAAATAGGAAAGTCTCTTTACAATGGTTTAATTGATGATGTAAAAATATTTAATTATGCTCTTACTTCAACGCAAGTAAAAAGTTTATATAATGGAGGTGCCGTAAGATTTAAATAACAATTTTTTATATTTATTACTAATAAATTAGTAAATAAATTAATTTTATATATATGTGAGTTTTTTGTACTTAAAAATGGCTTAAATAAGCCAAAAATAATGAGTATAAAAGACTTTAAAAAATTGTTTAAAAATGCTATAATATCCTTATAAAATCAATTAATATAAGGACAAAGAAAGGTAAAAAATATGGACAAAAAACCATTAGATGTTACCCCAGAAGTAACATCAGAAAAACCAGAAAAAAAATCCATTTTTAGATGGATAATAACAGTAATAATAGTTATTGCTGTTATATTAGTGTGTCTTTATGGCGTATCAAAGTTTACAAAGTTTAATATTCTGGGTATAGACAAAACAGGTTTAGGTGGTAAATGGCAGGCAGTATTTTTATCGAATGGTCAGGTTTATTTTGGTAATATAACAAAAAATACTGATAAAGAATTAGTCCTAAAAAATATTTACTATCTGCAGGTTACAACAGCACTTCAACCATCTGATTCAACACAACAACAGCAGGGTTTATCTTTAGTCAAATTGGGAAATGAACTTCATGGACCAAAAGATGAAATGATAATTAACAAAAATCAAGTTGTATTTACAGAAGAATTAAAAACAGACGGAAAAGTAGTAACAGCAATTAATCAGTATATAGCAGATCAAAATAAATAAGATTTTTTTATAAAATCCCCACGCTATGTGGGGATTTTATTTTTTATATAACCATAAAGTATAAAGTAATACATTATACTTTACACTTATATTTTTTTGATATATAATTAAATAAAAGGGGGGTGTGGATAATTAATTAGTTTATTTTAAATAATAAAAATGTTGTTAAAAATTGGTGAACTTGCAATTGAAATTAACAGACTTCCATCTGCTATACATTTTTATACTCAAGAAGGTTTATTAAAACCCGATTCTTTCACGAGAGGAGGGTATCGTCTATATGAAAAAAATAAAGCTCTAAAGAGGATAAAAGAAATAGAAAGACTACAGGTAAATAAACGTTTTACAATTTCTGAAATAAAATCATATTTTAAAAACAAATAAAATATATGAGACATAAAAAAAACAAAAAAATTATTTCATCAAGCTTCGCTTTTGAGAAGAAAAATCGTTCAAGAATTGTAAGAAAGAATAGTCATAATAAGAAAAATATATTAGTTGAATATTTAAAAATGTTGTTTTTCTAATCTTGATTTATAAGTAATTTTGTTGTTAAATAATACAAGTATAATTTTTAAATTTAATTTTTATGGAAAAAACAGATAATGATCAGAAAAAATCTACTTTTTATGAAAAAGAACAAGAGATTTTAAATTTTTGGCAAGAAAATAAAGTTTTTGAAAAATCCCTTGAAAAAGGAAAAAAAGGAGATTTTTCATTTTATGATGGACCTCCATTTGCAAATGGACTTCCTCATTATGGGCATATTGTTGCATCAGTTATAAAAGATGTAATTCCTAGATTTAAAACCATGCAAGGATATAATGTAAGAAGAAAATGGGGTTGGGATTGTCATGGATTGCCAGTTGAAAATGAAGTTGAGCAAGAATTAGGATTAAATGGTAAAAAAGAAATAGAAGAAAAATATTCTGTTTATGAGTTCAATGAGTATTGTAGAAAGAGTGTAATGAAATATGCTGATCAGTGGAGAAAATTTATTCCAATGATAGGTCGTTGGGTAGATATGCAAGATGATTATAAAACAATGGATATAAATTATATGGAGTCTGTGTGGTGGGTTTTTAAGGAATTGTGGAAAAAGGGATTTATATATGAAGGATACAAATCAATGCATATTTGTCCTCATTGCGGAACAACACTTTCTAATTTTGAAGTAGCTCAGGGATATAAAGATATAAAAGATATTTCTGTTACAGCAAAATTTGAACTTATTGATGAGCCAGGAACTTTTGTTTTAGCTTGGACAACAACTCCATGGACGCTTCCCGGAAATGTTGCACTTGCCATTGGAGATAATATTCATTATATAAAAGTTAGATCTGGAAATGAAAATTATATATTAGCAAAAGATAGATTCGAAGTTTATAAAGATAATTTTACATCTACTTCTATTATAGAAGAATTTAAAGGAAAAGAATTAATTGGTAAATCATATAAATCATTATTTGATTATTTTATGGATAAAAATTTAGAAAATTATGAAAATATTTATAAAATTTATGATGCTAAATTTGTAACAATAGAAGACGGAACAGGAATTGTTCATATTGCACCCGCCTTTGGTGAAGATGATATGAATTTAGGTAGAGAGAAAAAGCTTCCATTTATTCAGCACGTTGATGCACAAGGAAAATTTACATCTGATGTTATTGATTTCGCGGGCCAATATGTAAAATCAAAAGAATATCATCAACAAGCAGATGTAGAAGTTTTAAAATATTTAGCTAATAAAAATTTGATTTTTAGCAAGGAAACATATGAGCATTCATATCCTCATTGTTGGAGATGTGATACGCCGCTTTTAAACTACGCTACAAAATCTTGGTTTGTTGAAGTTACTAAATTTAAAAAAGATTTAATTAATGCCAATAAGCACACTAACTGGATTCCCGATTCATTTAAAGAAGGAAGATTCGGAAAGTGGTTAGAGGGTGCAAGAGATTGGTCAATATCTCGTCAACGTTATTGGGGTGCTCCAATTCCTGTTTGGAAATGTGAGTGCGGAGAAATATTTGTTTGTGGTTCCAAAAAAGAATTAGAAGATGCAAGCTTATGCGAGGTAAATGATTTACATAAACATTTTATTGATGATATTGAGCTTGATTGTAAAAAATGCAACAAAAAAATGAAACGAGTTGGAGATGTTTTAGATTGTTGGTTTGAATCAGGTTCAATGCCTTATGCTTCTATACATTATCCATTTGAAAATGAAAACTATTTTAAAAATAATTTCCCTGCAGATTTTATAGCAGAGGGACAAGATCAAACTAGAGGATGGTTTTATACTCTTATGGTTTTATCTACAGCACTATATAAAAAGCCAGCATTTAAAAATGTTGTTGTAAATGGGATGGTTTTGGCAGAAGATGGCAAGAAAATGTCTAAAAGATTAAAAAATTATCCAGAGCCAGTTGATTTAATAAAAAAGTATGGTGCAGATGTTTTGCGTTTTTATTTACTTGGTTCACAAGCTGTAAAATCTGGTGATTTGTGTTTCTGTGAAAAAGATTTAAGTGGTGTTTATGCTAGATATTTTATAACACTTACAAATGTTGTATCTTTTTATAATATGTATAAAAAAGAATCAGATACTGATTTTCAAGAAAGCGATAATCTATTAGATAAATGGATAGTTTTAGAGCTTCATGAATTGCAAAATCAAATTACAGAAAATTTAGAAAAATATGAAATTAAAAAATGTATTGACTTGATTTCAGAATTTATTTTAGAATTATCAACTTGGTATTTAAGAAGATCTCGTGATAGATTTAAAGATGGAGATGTTCTAGCAGCAAAAACTTTAAATTATGTATTAAAAGAATTTGTAATTTCTGTTGCCCCTTTTATACCTTTTTCTGCAGAATATATCTATAAAGAAGTTTATGGAGAATCAGAATCAGTGCATTTATTAAATTGGCCAGAAAAACATAAATTCAATAAAGAAGATAATAAAATTTTAGAAGAAATGAATTTATCAAGGAAAGTAGTTGAAAAAATACACAATTTAAGAGACCAAAATCAAATAAAAGTAAGGCAGGCCCTGTCATTTGCTTCTTATAATATAGGAAATAGAGAATTACACGATAAATTTTTAGAAATTATAGCAAATGAAGTAAATGTAAAAACAGTTAAATTTGATAAGAATTTGAAAGATGGAGATGTTTATCTAAATATAGAAATTACAAAAGAATTAAAAGATGATGGAGATTTAAGAGAATTAGTCAGAAATATTAATTCTTTGAGAAAACAAGCAAATTTAACAATCAAAGATTTTGTTACAATTTCAATAAAAAGTTTGAACACAAATTTTGTTCAACTTATAAAAGAAAATTTAGAAAATCTTAAAAAAGATGTTTTAGCGAGCGATATTGTTTTTGACTCAATTGAAGATTCGATAATCTCTAAAAATGTAAAAGTGAATGAATTTGATGTTGAAATAAGTCTAAAATAAATATAAATGAATAGTGAATATATAGCTCAGGGAGTAATTTTACAGACAAAAAATTTCAAAGACGAAGACAAATTTTATCGTATTTTTACTTTTGAGCATGGTCTTATAAGCGCGGTAGCTAAATCAGTAGCTGGCACAAAAAGTAAATTATCCGGATTTCTGATGCCAGGTAATGTATGTATTTTTATGTTGGCTCAAGGTAAGGCAATTCACAGAATTGCACAAGTTAGTGTTATAAATTCTTTTGATATCAATAAAAATTATAGAGCATTTTTAACTTTCAATAAAATTTCAGAAGTGTTGCTTAATTTTTTACCAGAGTATATTGAAGAAAAATATATTTATGAAAACACATTAGAGTTTATAAAAGACATAAATGTGAATTTTTATGATTTATCTGATTTAGAAATTTGTTATTTTTTGTGTATTATTAAGTGTTTTGGATTTCATACAAATGATAAAATAAATTTTCCAGACACAGAAAAACAAATTATTGATAATTTTACAAAAAATACATATTTAAAAAACAGAGAATTAGTGTTAAAATTAAAATATGATAAGCTTTTAATTTCTAACTATATTAAAAATTGTTTTGAAAAAATTTTAGAAAAACAATTAAATTCTTTTTAAGTAAAATATCCAATGATAGATTTAAAACAAAAACCAAATTTAAGTAATGGCGTAAGTATAAAAAAAATTTCAAAAGAAACTAGAAGATTTCATAGTGGCATAAAACCAAGAATGCCAAATAAAAAAAGATTAAAAACAATAAAGGATCCTAATTCTAATAGAGCTGGTTTTACTGATGATATATACAATATTTGGGGCACAAGAAAAAATATTTCTACATTTGAAAAAAATAATAATAAAAGTATGAAATCATTGTGGATTATTATATTTATTCTTATATGTGTACTTTTAGTAACTTATTTAGGTTGGAATTTTTTTAATAATTTCAAACCACTTTCAGGTACTGGTGTCGCTATGGAAATTTCTGGAGATAGTTCCGCTATTTCAGGAGACAGGGCAAGACTTACAATTAGATATCAAAATAAAGAACAAGTAAAAGTAAAAAATGTAGAACTTCGTTTAAATTATCCAGAGGGAATGTATTATATTTCTTCGAGTAAGGATCCGGATAATTTAGGAGTAAATTTGTGGAAATTAGGAGATTTAGATCCAAATGAAGATGGAAAAATTAATTTAGAAGTTCAGGTGGTGGGTAATTTAAATGATAATTTAAACCTAGGAGCTACAATTGCATATGAACCAGTAAATTTTAGTTCAATTTTTGAAAGCAAATTAGACTATAATATAGAAATAGAAAAAACAAATTTTGAGCTGAATATAGAATCTCCAAATGAGTTGGGGAATAATAATAGAATTGAATATAAGATTGCTTATAAAAATATATCTAACGATAAATTATCCAATGCAAGAATTAGATTTGAATATCCAGCTGGTTTTATATTATCAGAGATAAAGTCTGGGTCTTTAGAACAGGACGGAGAAAATATTTGGAATTTAGGAGAATTAGAAAAAGATGCAACTGGAGAAATTAGTGTTATGGGATTTTTGGATACAACAAATAATACAACTTCAACATTTAATGCAATAATTGAAATAAAATCCTTGTATGGTTTAGAAAACACACTTGGACAAAATTCTATTTCACAGTGGATATCTTATATTAAAGCCTCAAAAGATGTATCAATTATTCCATCAGATGTACCATTAAAAATAATTGTAAATAATAATCCAGTTGATTTTGCCTTGAATTGGGGAGATGAATTAAAATACGAGATTTCTTATAAAAATAATTCAGAGAGTTTCATAACAAATGTTTCGATTTCTGTAAAATTAGATTCAAAATATTTAGATACAAAAACTTTAAATGATGTTTTTGGTGGTAATTTTGATGAAGATAGTCTAATTTTAACCTGGGATAAGAATTCTGTTCCATCTTTGGCAAAATTAGAGAAGGGTCAAGAGGGAAAATTCAATTTTTCTATTAAATTAAATAAATTTGATAATAAGTATATTGGAAGTGATGATTATTTTGTGAAATCAGAAGCAAAATTGAAATATAATGTATCATCACAAGACAAAGAATCAATTTCTAATTTTATAATAAATAAAATAAATTCCCCTATCGAGATTTCTGCAAAAGCAAGATATTATGACGGCTCTAGTGCTGTTGGGTCGGGACCATTGCCACCAGTAGTGGGGGAAACAACTACTTATGAAATTGTGTGGCAGATAAAATCTTTAACAAGCGATTTGAATGACGTTACAATAAAAACAATTTTACCCCCAAATGTTGATTGGGGAGAAGGTAGTGCAAATGGATCTGGTAATATTGTTTACAATTCACAAACAAGAGAAATTGTGTGGCAGATTGATAAATTATATAAAGATAGTGATTATATGGCACAATTTAATGTTTTATTGACCCCAGATAAAAGTCAGAAAGACAAAATAGTAACTCTTATAAATCAAACAAGTTTGTCCTGTGTTGATTCTTCTTCTGATTTCAAAATAAATAAAGATGTTCCATATTTGACGTCAGAGTTATTTGGTGATAAAAAAGCCAGTGGAAAAGGAAAAGTAATTGATTTATAATTTATATCTAAAATTTTGAGTTTAGGAATTTAGAAATATTGGTCTTTATGTTTAAAGTTTTAAAAAAATCAAAAAAATCATGTGCAAGGCGTGGAGTTTTGAAAACTAAATCAGGTGAAATACAGACTCCATTTTTTATGCCAATTGCAACTCGTGGAGTTATTAAGTCTTTAAGTTTTTCTGATATAGAAAAATTGAATCCAGAAATAATTTTAGCAAATACATATCATCTATATCTTAAACCAGGATTAGATGTTATAAAAAAATTTAAGTCTCTGCGTGCTTTTATGAATTGTAAGTATCCGATATTAACTGATTCTGGTGGTTTTCAAGTTTTTTCACTTTCAAAAATTAGAAAAATTAATAAAACTGGAGTTGAGTTCCAGTCAACTTATGACGGTTCTTATCATTTTTTTACCCCAGAAAAAGTTATGAAGATTCAGAGTGTATTAGACTCTGATATTCAAATGGTTTTAGATATTTGTCTTGATTCAAAATCAGATTATAAAAAAGTAAAAGAATCTCTTGATGTAACAACTCTCTGGGCAAAAAAATGTAAAGATGCAAAAAAGAAATTTGATCCAAAACATAAAAATTTATTATTTGGAATAGTTCAGGGCGCCCTTGATAAAGAATTGAGACAAGAGAGTTTAAATGATTTAGTAAAAATCGGTTTTGACGGATATGCAATTGGTGGACTAGCAGTTGGAGAAACAAATCAGGAAATGTATAAAATTTTAGAATTTTTGAGTGATAAATTACCAGAAAAAAATCCAAGATATCTTATGGGAGTCGGATATCCAGAAAATATTTTGACTGCTGTAAAAAATGGAGTAGATATGTTTGATTGTGTTATTCCAACAAGAGAGGCAAGACACGGAAGATTGTATTTTTTTGAAAATAAAAATTTAAAAGGAAATTTTTATAAAACAATAAATATTACAAATTCTAAATTTGTAAATGATAAGTCAGTAATTAATAAGGATTCTAAAACTGAGGAATTAAAAATTTATTCAAAAGCATATTTAAATCACCTATTTAAAGTTGGAGATATTTTAGCTATGCGACTTGCAACACTCAACAATATAGAATTTTATTTAGATCTTATGAAAATTATTAGGAAAAATATAGAAAAAGGACTTATATAATTTTTTTAAAATATTCTTGACATAAAACTAATCTTGTTTTATAATGGAATAACTTTAATGATTAACAAAGCTTTTTATTTTTAGTTTACTAAAAGCTAAAAGCTAAAAGCTAAAAGCTAATACAATGACAGAATTAATTTTAAAAGCAGAAAAAAGAGAAAATTTTGGTGGATCAAGTGCGAAAGATATATTAAAATCTGGATATTTACCAATAGTTGTTTATGGTCCAAATAAAAAGAATTTAGATTTAAAAGTCCTCTACAAAGATTTTATGAAAATTTTTCATGAAACTGGTGAATCACAAGTTTTAAATTTAGATTTTGAGGGAGAGAAAATGCCAGTAATTATTCATGATATTTCAAGAGATTATTTAACTGGGTCTATAATTCATGCAGATCTGTATCAATTTGATGCAAAACATAAACTAGCGGTAGAAATTCCAATTCATTTTATTGGTGAATCTAAAGCTGTTAAAGAAATGGGAGCAATACTTGTTAAAGCAATGGATCATATTGAAATAGAATGTCTTGCTAGTAAGATTATTGCATCTATTGAGGTTGATATTTCAAAACTTGAAAATTACAATGATATGATTTTGGTTTCTGATATAAAAGTTCCTGACGGAGTTGATATATTAACAGAAGTAGATCAACCAATTGTTATAGCAAAACCAGCTAAAGAAGAAGTTGTAGAAGATGAAAAACCAACTGAAGCAGAATCTACAGATCAAAAAACAACAACGCAAAATTCAGAAGAAGCAAATCAAGAGTAAAATTTTATATTATAAAAAACTATACTTAATTTATTTAAGTATAGTTTTTTTATTTAAAAAATTATATAATTTATATATTAATTAATATTAAAATAAAAATAAAATGTCAACAGAAAAGGATACTAAGTCTTTGTTTTTGATTTTTGTTTTAGTTTTTATGATTTTATGTGCAACCGTAATGGTGGGTATCTATATGAATAATAGGTGGAAAAGAATGAGAGATATAAGAAGAAGAGGCGATTTACAACAGATTATAAAAGTAATAGATATGTATGCATTAGAAAATAATGGAAACTTGCCAGAAAATGAAACAAATTATGAGTGGGATAGTAGTTTTGATCCCAAAAGTTCTAATCAAATACTTTTTAAAACACTAAAAGAGAAAAAATTATTATCTACGGTTTTTGATCCTGTTAATAATAAAGATTATCAATACAGATACCATAAATTTCAAAAAGGTGAGTATGGATGTGATAGATCTTTTGCGATATTTCAAGTAACTTCCTTTGAGGATAGTAGTGAAAATATAGGCTCTGGTTCTTGTCCAGAGAGAGATTTTACAAAAGAAGCTCCAAATGGATTTACTATTCAGTGGTTTGAATAAATTTCATATATTGCGTATAAAAACAGAGTAAAAATACTCTGTTTTTCGCTTTTTATTTTATTATAAATGTGATAAAATATCACTATAAGAAGCTTAAATTAATTAACAAATGGATAAAAAAACCATATATTTAAATTTTTCTGATATTGTAAGAAAATTTCCAAATAATACGTGTCTTGCTCACATAGAAAATGGAAATTATAAAAAAATTAATTATAGAGAATTAAATAATTTTATTTTGAAATTGGTTTCTTATTTTAATGAATCTGGATTTGTTTCTGGTGATAGGATTGCAATTTTTTCTGAAAACAGGTGGGAGTGGCCAACAGTTGATTTGGCTTGTAATTATTTAGGATTAGCACTGGTTCCAATTCATACAACCTACGGAACTAAATATATTGAATATATAATTTCCCAGACAAAACCCAGAGCAATTTTTATATCAAATGATAGATTGTTAGATATTTTTTATGAAATTGATAAAAATTTAATCAATGATTTGCAAATAATAAGTTTTGATAAAATTGAAAAAGAAAGTGTAAAATATTTTCAAGATATTTTAAAAATTGAAAATACTCAAAAAATAGAAGCGGTTAATGATGAAAATATAATTACAACAATAATCTATACATCGGGCACAACAGGTATGCCAAAAGGTGCAATGTTAAGTAATAAAAACATATTAACTAATATAGAAAATGTTTTAAAATATGTTCCAATCTATAGTAGTGATAGGTTTTTTTCATTTCTACCATTATCACATGTATTAGAAAGAGTTGCCGGTCATTTAGTACCACTAACACTCGGATCATCAATATACTATAGTAGAAACCCTAAAACATTAATTGACGATATAAAGTTAGCACGTCCTACAATTTTAATTTGTGTGCCAAGAATTTTTGAGCGTATTTTTGATAAAATTCAAGATAATTTAAGAAAAGGATCAAAAATAAAAAATAATTTATTTTATTTTGCAATCAAAAATAAAAGTAAATTAAATTCATTCAAAAGACACAATAAAAAAATAAATTTTTTCTTACCCATTGTTTGTAGTGTTTTGGATAAAGTTGTTTTTAAAAAAATAAGAAATATATTTGGTGGAAATTTACGCCTTGCAATATCCGGTGGTTCAAGTTTAGATAAAAGAATTGCGAGATTTTTTGAAGATGTTGGTGTGAAAGTGATAGAGGGTTATGGGCTTACAGAAACATCGCCAATTGTTTCTGTAAATAAAGAAAATAAGTATAAATTTGGAACGGTCGGATTTGTTTTGGAAAATTTAGAAGTAAAAATTGCTGATGATAAGGAAATTTTAGTGAAAGGAGAGTCTGTAATGAGCGGTTATTATAATGATGACAATTCAACAAGACAATCTATAGATAATGATAATTTTTTTCACACAGGAGATCTGGGTTTTTTAGATAAAGACGGCTTTTTAAATATAATTGGTAGGAAAAAAGAAATAATATTACTATCTACCGGGAAAAATATAGTTCCAATAAATATTGAACTTGCTCTAAATTTTGATAAATATATAAATCAATCAATAGTTATAGGACACAATGAAAAATATTTAACAGCCTTAATCGTTCCAGATTTTGATGAACTGGAAAAATACTGCAAGGAAAATAATATAAATATTGATGATAAAAAATCATATTTAAATTTAGATAAAATAGAAAATTTTTATAGGGCAAGAATTAATAGCGTGCTCAAAGATTTTTCTGAGTATGAACAAATTGTTCATTTTTATCTTTTATCAAGACAGTTTGATGAGGAGCATGATGAACTAACCCCAACACTTAAATTAAAGAGAGAAATTATAATAGAACATTTTAATAATATAATAAGGAGATTTTATAATAAATGATTTATTGGATTTTAAAATATACAATTGGGACATTAATTAGATTAATTTGGGTAAGAAAAGTTACTGGAATTGAAAATATTCCTAAAAAGGGCTCTTTTATAATTTGTGCTAATCATTCAAGCTACTTTGATTTTTTTACATTAATAGCAGTTTGTCCAAGAAGAATATATTTTTTAGCAGGAGAAGTATTTTTTAAAAAATGGCAATGGAGTTGGCTTGTAAAATCTACTAAACAAATAAGAGTTGACAGAGATTCTAAAGACAAATCAGAATCAATAAATAAGGCAATAGAATATTTAAAAGAAGATAGGTTAATAGGAATATTTCCAGAGGGTACTAGGTCTCATGATGGAACATTACAAAAATTTTATAATGGTGCTGCGAGAATTGCTATTCAAACAAAAGCACCAATAATACCAGTTGGAATAAGTGGAGCATTTGAAATAATGTCAAGATTTGATAAATATCCAAAGTTAAAGAAGTGTAATATTAAAATAGGAGAGAATATTTCATTAAATAATGATGAAAATAATGAAGAGCAATTAACAGAGTTAATAAGAAATAAAATTAATTTTTTATTAAATTAGTATGAAAATATATTTCAAGGATAGTATTATAACACAATTAGATGTAGAAAAAAGTATTGATGAAATTTTTAATAATTTTAATTTGCAACCACTTGGAGATGTTTTTATAAAACCTAATTTTTCTGGTAGGTTTCCAATAATAAAAAGCGAGAATACATCGATAGAAATTTTAGATGCAGTTGTAAAAAAATTAGAATCTATTCAGGGTGTTAAAAGAGTATTAATAGGTCATTATTCTTTGTTGTCAGTAGATAAAAGTAGTTTTGATTTTGATACAATGATAAATCTTGGCGGATATAAAGATCTTTTAAAATATAGTAAGGTTTCCTTTGCCAATTTAGATTTAGAAGCTGGTATTGAAATTGATATAATGGGGTTTAAATGTTATTATCCAAAAATTTTAGATAATGTTGATTTTTTTATAAATATGCCTAAGATAAAAACCCATATGGAAACTGGAGTTAGTTTATCAATAAAAAATTTAATGGGATTAGTTGATGATAGAAGTAGAAAACTATTTCATAAAACGAATCTCAATGAAATGCTTGGTTATCTGGGTATATACTTTAAACCAAATATAAATATAATGGATGGACTTATAGCAATGGAGGGAAATGGGCCACATGAAGGAGAAAATAAAATAATTAATTCTATAATTTCTGGTATAGATATGGTTGAATTGGATTCTTTTATATCTAGTCTTATGGGAATAAATTTTACTAATGTTCTTCATATAAAAAAGGCAATGGAGTTAGGCGTTGGTAATTATGCGTCCAATGAAATTTTATCCCAATATAAAGATAAAATTTGGAGTGATTATAAAAAACCAGATTTATTTATGAGATTTGGTAAAAAAATATTTTTTTGGCCAACTACAAGTTGTTCATTGTGTCACGAAGTTATGAGGTTATTGAAAAAAAAATTAAAATCTAATTTATTATTGGGTTTAAAATTTTATTATTACGCTTATTTTTCAAAGAAAAGAATTAATATAATTTTAGGAAGATGTGAATTTATGGAATATTTTGTAAATGATAAAAATATTTGCATAGGTATTTGTACAAGGAATTATGCTGAAAAAAATAATTTAAACTGTCTTATTGGTTGTCCACCACAAATTGAAAACGTAATTAATTTTATATTTAAAGAATTAAAGGTATAAAAATGATACAATTTTTTGCATATTCTTCTCTTATTACAGCAATAGCATCTTTTTGTATTGGGGTATTTGTTATTATAAAAAATAGTAAATCTAAATTAAACATTTTGTGGTTTGCTACCAGTTTTAGTGTTGGTATTTGGAGTTTTGGTTTATATAGAGAAGTATTGTCAAGTAGTGAAAACGAGGCTTTGTTTTGGAATAGAATTTTATATGTCGGAGCTATTTTTATTCCAATTTTTTTGTATCATTTTATAATTAATTTATTGGAAATTGAAAATAAAAGAATATGGCTTTTATTTGTAGGATATATTGCTTCTTTTGTGTTTTTTATTTTAAATTTTACCAAATTATTTGTTAGTGGCGTTCCATCAAGCTTTGGTTTTAAATATTGGGTTAAGCCAGGCCCATTTTATTATCCATATTTTTTAATGTTTATTTTTTATTTAATATTTGGGATTTACTTATTAATTAGCAATTATAAAAATCAAAAAGGGTCAAAGAAGCAACAAATAAAATATGTTTTAATAGGCGTAACAATTGGATTTAGTGGTGGAGTTACAAATTTTTTTCCACAACTTATAAATACTTATCCTGTTGGTAATTTTTTTGTTTCATTTTATGTAGTAATGATTACTTATGCAATATTAAAATATCGTCTAATGGATATAAGATTAATTATTTCAAAGAGTATTTTATATTTTATTCTTATTGGTCTTGTTACACTTGCATTTACATCAATTACATTTATTACTGGACAGGTTTTTACATCAGAAGGATTTTCAAAAACATTTATTTCAATAATTATTTCTCTTATTATAGTTTTGGGTCTAGACCCACTTAAACGTTTTCTTGCAAGAATTACAGATAAAGTATTTTATAAAGATAAAATTGATTACCAAGATGTTTTAAAAAATCTAGGATTTATTATTGCAAAAGAAATTGAACTTAAAAAATTATTTATTGATTTATCTGATGGATTAGAGAAGTTGTTAAAGTGTAAAAATGTTAATTTTTTATATCAGAATTCTGTAACTGGAATGTATAAAGGCTTTGAGTCTGGAAATATATTTTTTACAAAAAATGATGAGATAATAGAATATTTAAAAAATAATAAACAAATTGTAGTTGTAGAAGAGTTAGATAGGGTTGCAAAAGAAAATAATACAGAAAAGGAAAAGCAAAAATTATTATCAGTTGTTGAAAGATTAGATAAAATGAAAATTGGTCTTATTGCGCCAATTATTTCTGAGAATCAAATTACAGCTATTCTTTGCATAGAAAAGAAATTATCTGGGGATACTTTTTCTGGTGATGATATCAATTTAATTGCCGTTTTAACTCCACAGGTTGCTACAGCACTTGAGAAATCTAAACTATATAACGAAATTCAGGATTTGAATTTACATTTACAGGAGAAAGTTGAAGAAGCAACTCTTAATTTAAGACAGGCAAATATTGATCTAGAAACTAGAAATAAATATCTTACAGCTCTACAAAAAATTAGTAGCGTTATTACTAGAAGTTTAGATTTTAAAGAGGTAACTTCGTTTATTGCAACCAGTATTAAAAAAGAAATGGATTTTGGTGCTGGGGTTATTAATTTTATAGATGAAAAATCAAAAGCGATATATATAGGGGCAATGACCATAGATGAGGAAATTAAAAAAGTTATAGATTTGCTTCCTAAAAAACCAGCAGGGTATAAAGTTTCTTTTTCTGATAAAGATAATTTAGCTATAAAAGCAATGACCTCTGGTAATATAGAAAAAAGCAGTTTTGTTTATGATGTTTTTAAACCAGCAATTACAAAAGAACAAGCAGACCAAATGCAGAAATATTTGAATATAAAATCAGTTGTATCTGCCCCAATGTATTCTGAAAATAAAATAATTGGCTCAATTGATTTCTTTTTGTATAAAGATGTTACAAAAATTAGAAAAGTCGATATTGAAGTTATGAAAGCTTTGACTGATCAAACAGGGCTTGTTATAAAAAATATTAATTTATATGGAGAGTTGAAAAATAAAAATGAGGAATTAGAAGACGCAAATGAACATTTGAAACAATTAGATCAGGCAAAATCAGAGTTTTTATCAATTGCTTCTCATCAGCTAAGAACCCCACTTACTGGAATAAAAGGATATTTATCTATGATGCTTGATGGTGATTTTGGAAAATTTTCTGCAAAACAAAACTCAGTTTTAAAAGATGTATTTTTAGCAAGCGATAGAATGACAAAACTTGTCAATGTATTTTTAAATGTTTCAAGAATTGAGTCTGGAAGATTAAAACTAGATCTTCAAGAAATAGAGATATCTGATATTATAAAAAAATCTGTTGAAGATTTAAAGTCAAATGCAGAATTAAAGGGTATAAAATTGCTATTTGAAGATTTAAGAAAAAAAGAAGATAAACAAAAAATTAAATTAGATCCAGATAAAATAAAAGATGTGATTTTAAACTTAATAGACAATGCTCTTAAATATACCACAAAAGGAAGTGTTAAAATTGAATTAAATTCAATGGATCATAGACTTATTGTGAAAATAATTGATACTGGAATGGGTCTTAAAAAAGAAGAGATAGATAGATTATTTTCTAAGTTTTCAAGGGGAAATGATAGTGCAAAAATTAACACTGATGGATCTGGTTTGGGTTTATATATAGCTAGAAAAATGGTAGAGCTCCATGGGGGAAAAATTTGGGCGGAGAGCAAAGGAAAAGGACATGGATCAATATTTCAATTTACAATACAAACAAATTTAAAATAATATGTATATAATTTATAAAAGTAAACAAAAAATGAGTTTTACGTTTTTATCTATTTATTTTTTAGTTGTAATAATTTTATTGTATTTATTAAAGATAAATTTTAATTATTTGTGGCTTACTCTATTAATTTTTGATATTTTTTTTATATTAAATTTTTATGAACTTGTTTTTAGAGTCACAAATGAGGGTATTGAATTTGGTTTTGGAATATTTAAGAGATCTATAAAAAAAGAATATTTAAATTCTGTTTATATGGATAATTCAATTGGAAATTTTTTTGGGCTTGGAATTATTTCAAAAAATAAAAAATATGCCTTCATTGCTAAAAAGGGAGATGGACTAAATATAAAATTAAAAAATAATATAAATTTTTTTGTAAGTACTGATGATGCAGAGCAAATTATTAATATAATAAAAAAAGAAAAATATGTATAAAAAATTAGAAAGTCTAAAAAATTTAAAATCTAAAAAAGTTTTATTAAAACTGGATTTGAATTTGTCGTTTTTAAAAAATGGAAAAGTTGATCCTGAAAACGCATTTAGAGTTGAGGCATCATTGAAAACAATAAAATATTTAATTAGTAAAAAGACAAAAATTGCAATAATTTCATATATCGGAAGACCAGACGGATCTTATGATGCAAAATATAAAATGGATAAAGTGGCTCTCGTTTTATCAAAATATCTAAATAAAAAAGTTAAAAAATTAAATAGCGCTTTAGCGGGCGATATTTCAAATGATATTTTAAAAATGAAAGACTCTGAAGTTGTTTTACTTGAAAATATAAGATTTTATAAAGAAGAAATGGTAAATGATGATAAAATGGCAAGTGATCTAGCAAAACTTTTTGATATTTATGTAAATGATGCATTTTCAAATGCACACAGAGAACACATGTCGGCTTGCGCAATATCAAAATATTTACCAAGTTATATGGGGTTTAGATTTGATTATGAAATAAAAGAATTAAATAAAGTTTTGAAAACAAAATTTAAAAATGCAATATTAATAATGGGTGGAGCAAAAGCAGATACAAAACTTCCTGTAATTTCAAAGCTTATAAGTAAATTTGATAAAGTTTTAGTTGGCGGAGTTATAGCAAACAATTTTTTATATTCAAGAAATATAAGTATTGGTAAATCTTTATTTGAAGAAAAATTAATAAAAGCAACAAAAAAAATTGATTCAAAAAAAATTATAATTCCAGTAGACGTTGTTGTTTCAAAAAATATTGATGAAAAATCAAAATTTCAAATTAAAGATATAAAAAATATTGAAAAAGATGATATAATATTAGATATTGGTCCAAGAACAATTAAGATATATTTAGACTACATTAAAAGGGCTAAATTTATTTTATGGAACGGACCATTGGGGTATTTTGAATTTAAAAAATACAGAAGAGCAACCGAATTGATGATAAAAGAAATTAAAAAATCTCGCGCTATAAAATATTCAGGTGGTGGAGAAACAGTAGGACTTTTAGGAGAATTAAAAATGAAAAATGCCTTTAATTTTATATCAACTGGCGGAGGAGCAATGTTAGAATTTTTGTCAGGTAAAAAATTGCCAGGAATTACATATTTAGAAAAAAATAAATTAAAAATTAAATAAAATCTTGATTTTATTCTAGATCAAAATAATGCCAAAAATAGAAAAAATATTTGCAAGGGAAATATTGGATAGCTATGGTATTCCAACTGTGAGTACTACTGTTTTTTTAGATAATGATAAATATGCTTTTGCTTCCGTGCCTTCTGGAATCACAGTATCTAAAAGTGAAGCATATGAGCTTAGAGACAGAGATAATAAAAGATACAATGGTATGGGTGTTTTAAAAGCAGTTAACAATGTTAATACTAAAATAAGCGATTTGCTATGCGGATTGAGTATTGAAGATCCTATTTCTCTAGATAAAAAAATGATAGAACTTGACTCTACTGAAAATAAAGAAAACCTAGGGGCAAATGCAATTTTATGTGTTTCAATGGCATTGCATAAATTAAGCGCTATTTCTCAAAATAAAAAATTATATAATTTTATAAAAGAATATTATGGATTTTCACATAAACTATTTTTACCAAATCCAATAATAGGGGTTATAAGTGGCGCAAAACATAGTGATTTCATTTTAGATTTTCAGGGCTTTTGGATAATTCCAGAGAATTTTAATAATTTTAACGATAAGCTAAGGGCTGGTGCTGAAATATTTCATAATTTAGGAAATGTTTTATTTTCAAATAAAAAAGATTCTAAGATGTGTAGTGTTGGTACATATGCGCCAAAATTTTCAACTATAGATGAGGTTTGGGTTTTTATAATTGAGGCCATAAAAAGATCCGCGTATAATGATAAAATTAAATTAGGCGTTGACCCCGGCGCTTCAAATATATTTAATCAATATAATAAAAAATACTCTATTAAATTAGATAAAAAAGAGTTATCGGGAACGGAGTTAATCAATTATTATTTAGATTGGATTAGGAAATACAAAATTAATTTTTTTGAAGACCCTTTCGATGAAAATGATTTAAATAGTTGGAGTAATTTTAAGCAAATTCTAGATAAAGTATCCAAAGATACAAAATTAATAGGAGATGATTTATTTTCTACAAATATTGAAAGATTGAAATTGGGAGTAAAAAATAATCTTGCAAATTCAATAGCAATAAAACCATCTCAAATAGGAAGCGTTTCTGAAACCATAGATTGTATAAAATTTGCTCAAGATAATTTATATAATATTATTATTGAAAATCGTAGCGCGGAGACAAATGATGATTTTATTGCTGATTTATCTGTGGGTGTTGGTGCTCAATATATAAAAGCGGGCGCTCCATCAAGAGGAGAAAGAATTAGTAAATATAATAGATTATTAGAAATAGAAGACGAGCTTATTTAATTTTAAATTTTAAATTAATGAAAAAAATATCACAAAAATACTTGCTAATAATTTTAGATGGGTGGGGCATTACCAAACCATCAATTGGTAACGCTATTACACTTGCTAAGACACCAACATATGACTTTTTTATAAAAAATTATCCAAATACTTTGCTTGAGGCACACGGATCTTCTGTTGGACTTCCAAAAAATCAAGATGGAAATTCTGAAGCTGGACATATGAATATAGGAGCTGGAAGAATTGTTTTGCAAGATGATATTTATATAACAAAAGCAATTGAACAGGGGATATTTTTTAAAAATCCAGCTTTTTTAGAGGCATTAAACCATTCAAAAAAATATAAATCAAATATTCATTTAATAGGAATTTTAAGTGGAGATCAGAGTCCACATGTTGACTCCAAACATATTAACGCACTTCTACAACTTTTAGAAGAAAGAGGGCTTAAAAAAATATATTTACATTTATTTACAGACGGAAGAGATTCTTCTGAACACGGTAGTATTAAATTTTTAAAAGAATTAAAATCAAACTTTAAAAATGGAGAGGTGATTGCTTCAATTATGGGAAGATTCTATGCTATGGATAGGAATAAAGTGTGGTTTAGAACAGAATTAGCTTATAATGCCATAGTAAATGGAAAGGGTTTAAAGGTTGATTCAGCAGAGGACGCAATCACAAGAGCATATAATCGTGGCGAAACTGATGAATTTATAAAACCAAGCGTGATTTATAAAAATGGAAAACCCGTTGGAAAAGTGTCTGACGATGATTCAGTAATATTTTTTAATTTAAGATCTGATAGAGCAAGACAGCTTACAAAATTATTTGTACAACATGATGTGTGTGAGAAAAATAAATGTTCCATAAAGAGAGGAGAACATTTAAAAAATATAAAGTTTGTTTCAATGACAGATTTTGGTCCAGATTTAGATAATATTTTAACAGCATTTCCATCAAGAAATATAAAGGAAACCCTACCAATGCAATTATCACATTTAAGACAATTGTATATATCGGAAAGTGAAAAATTTGCTCATGTTACTTATTTCATAAATGGTGGATATAAAGACCCAGTCGGAAATGAATCTCGAGAAATGATCCCCTCTCCAAGCGTAAATTCATATTCACTAACACCGCAGATGAGCGCGGATAAATTAGTAAGAAAAGTTGTAAATTATATAAAAACAGATAAGTATGATTTTATCTGTGTAAATTTTGCAAATCCAGATATGGTTGCTCATACCGGGGATTTAAAAGCCGGAATAAAAGCAGTTGAGTCAGTTGATAAGAGTCTTAAATATATAAAAGATTCTTTGAGGGAAATTGATGTTACAATTTTTATAACAGCTGATCATGGAAATATAGAAGAAATGATAGATTTAGAAACCGGAGAAACAAATACATCTCACTCAACAAATCCGGTTCCATTTATATTTGTTTCAAAGAAATATAAAACCAAGAAATTGAGAAATGGCGGTATTCTAGGAGATATAGCACCAACAATACTTGATGTTATGAATTTACAAAAACCAAAAGAAATGAAAAGAGAGAGTTTAATTATAAAATAACTATGGATCAATCAAGGTTAAAACCAGTGTGTCTTATTATTATAGACTCTTTTGATGTAAATTATTTATCTACTGATGTGGGCTATTTTTCATATTTTAAAAATCTAGCAGAAAATTTTCCATTTTTTGTTTTAAGATCGACAGATATAAATGTAGATTATCCATGGAATTCATATTTAGAGTTAGGAACGGGATTAAATATAAAAGACGAGTCTCAAAGGATTTCCCTTTTAAGTATTATTAATGAAGCAGGATTAAGACAATTATATGTTGCAGAATCAGAGATGTATTCAAATATTTTATTTTTCTTTTCAAACAAGGAAAGATTAAGTGATCAAAAAATTACAAAAATAATTATAAGTGAAACAAAATCAGATGATTATATAAAAAATACAGACATGATGGCGGGATCTATAACATCAAAATTTTTAAAAGAAATAGATAGGAAGATATATGATTTTGCGGTAATCTCTTATCCGAATTTATTAAATGATAATATAGAAGAAGTTTCTCAAACTCTTTCTTCAAAAATAAAGTCAATAGTTGATACAGTTTTAGCTTTTAATGGCGCAGTTTTTATTACATCTAATTCATCAAAAGATAAAGACAATAATTTTGTACCACTATTTATGATTTCAAAGGAGTGGAAGGACAAGAGTTTTATAGATCATAACCATTTTAAACAGTTAAATAAGCAGAGCATTTCTGGTAATACTTATGACATAGCGCCAACAATATTAAAAGTGATGAGACTTGAAAAGCCTATAGAAATGAAGGGCAGTTCTTTAATATAAAAATTTTTGTAAAATAAAAAATGAACACAAAATTTGTTCATTTTTTTGATTTATTTTTTTGACTTATATTAAGTAAAATAATATCACAACAGGAATTAATATTCCAACAAGTACTCCTATAATTGCTTGGGATATTGTATGAGCAATACGTTCATTCATAACTTCGTATTTGTATTCTAATTCATCTGGTAGGTCTTTTATTAATTTATTTATTGCTATTCCTTGTTTTGACATAAATCCTCGAAGCCCGACAGCATCAATTATTACTATAAGAGCAAAAAATAAGCTTATTGCAAATTCAGGAGAATCAAAACCTCTTATAATACCAATTGTCGTTGAAAGAGAAGATACAAGTGCGCTGTGAGAAGATGGCATGCCACCATAAGAGAACATATCTTTTACAGAAAAACGACCCCTTATAATTGATATAATAGGTTTAAATATAAATTGAGATAAAACGATTGCAGTAATGGGGATTGTTATAAATATAAATTTCATATTATAATTATAATAGTATTATAAAAAATATTCAACAACAAAAGTATGTATTTACAAGCATTTTTATTATCAATGATTCAATCATTAACTGAGTTTTTGCCTGTATCTAGTTCTGGCCATTTAATTTTATTACATAGTATATTAAAAGACCATTCAATTATAAATAATATTTCATTTGATGTGGCTTTACATTTTGGTAGTATGTTAGCAATTGTTGTTTATTTTTGGAAAGATATATTGCGTTTAATATCTAGTCTTTTTTCGAAAAATAGAAATAATTTAGTTTTTTATATAATTATAGGAATAATACCAGCTGGTTTTTGTGGTTATTTTTTAGACTCATTTATAGAGAGTTTAAGATCTGTTTATGTTGTTTTAGTATCACTTATAGTTGGTGCGTTAATATTTATTATTGTTGAGAAATTTTCTAAAACAAAAAAAGATTTAAATAATATAGATATTAAAAATTCTATATTCATAGGAGTAATGCAGTGTTTATCTCTTATCCCGGGAATATCAAGAAGTGGGATAACTGTTTCAGCTGGAATGTTAAGTGGTCTAAAGAGAACTGATGCTGCAAAATTTTCATTTTTTATGGCTATTCCTTTAATATTTGGAGCCTTTATAAAAGAAACAACTGATATGGTATCAATTGTTAATATAAATTTATTTGTTTTTGGAATAATTTGTTCTTTTGTTTTGAGTTTATTGTCTATTTTTATTCTTATGAAACTTTTAGAGAAATATAGTCTTAGTATATTTGCTTATTATAGAATTTTTCTAGCTCTTATAATTTTTATACTTATTCAATTAGGAAAAATTTGATAAAATTTCTATTTGGAATTTAGAATTTGATTTTAGAATATTTTCAGAAATATGTTCTTTTATCGTTTTTTCTAATGATAATTCTTTTGATATTGGTCTTCCAAAAATTTGTACAATAATTATTCTATTGTTTTTTTGTACTACAGCAATTCCTGTTTCAGTAAAGTTTTTATTTAACATGTTTTCTTTGTGACTTTCTGATTCAAGCCAAGCTTCTATGGTAGATTTTGAATCTACAAAATTTTCAGCCAAATTTTCACCAATAAAAGAATAATTATATCCAGACTCTTTTATCCAATCAGAGAATTTTTTATTTTGAGTATTGTGTTCAAAAATATTATTTTCTATTAGAAACTTTGCTTTATTGTCAGCGGCTCTTGCAAGATCATCGTTAATTTTCAGTGGGCTTGTATTATTTTTTATTCTTTCCTTATTTACTAATTCAAAAATTTTATCTCTAGATATTTTTTCATAAGCTGTAACAGTACTTACATTTATAAATAAAAAACTCGTACTTGTTATAACAAGTAGAGTAGTAAATTTAATAAGAATTTTTTTTATAGATTTTTTCATGTTTCTAATAAAAAAGTACTCTAATCAAAATCAAAGTACTCAAATAATAATAAACTTTATTTTTATATTTTGGTCTAGCTCTATCATGTTTATAAGGCTAATCCTTTTTGATTTTGATTTTTATTTTTGTATAGATTTTACTCTATAATATAAGTATATCATATATTTTATCTTATGTCAAGTTTTGAAAAATTATCTAATTTTAGAAAAAATAATAATCATGTTATAATAAATTAAATTATAAAATTAATATATGAATTACGCGGTTATATTAGCGGGTGGTCATGGAACTAGATTGTGGCCAATTTCAAGAAAAAACAGTCCAAAACAAACTGAATGTTTTTTTAACAATAAAACATTATTACAGATTACATACGATAGGACAAAAAAAATTTTTCCAAAGAACAATATTTTTATATCTTGTGGAGAAAAACAGTATAAAATTTTTAAAAATCAATTTAGGGAATTAGCAAGAGAAAACTTTATCATTGAACCAGAGGCACGTGGCACTGCAATGGCAATAGGATTTGCTTGTATAAATATTTTAAAAAAAGATAAAGATGCAAAAATTGTAATGATAAATTCAGATCATTATATTTCAGATATAGATATTTATAAAAATGATATTAAGTCCTGCCTAACATCAATCGATAAAAATCCGAGATTTATTTCTTTGATGGGCATTAATCCTACTTATCCAGAGACAGCATATGGATATATACAGGTTGGTAGTTTTTTTAAAATTTATAATTCTAAGAAATTTTATAAAGTAGCAAAATTTAAAGAAAAGCCAGATCTAGAAAAAGCTAAGAAATATTTAAAAAATGGAAAGTTTTTATGGAATCCCGCTTGGTTTGTTTTTAGAGCGGATACAATGATTTCACTATTTAAAAAATTTTTACCAAAGCATTTTAATTCACTTAAAAATATTGAACAAAATTTTAGTTCAAAAATTATAAAACGAGAATTTAAAAAAGTAGAAAATATTTCCATTGATTATGGAATCATAGAAAAAGTTAAAGATATGATAATTTTACCATCCAGAGTTATGTGGAGAGATATAGGTGCCTGGGATGCTGTAAAGGATTGTTTTGGTAAAAGTAATGAAAATTTGATAGATGCAAATGTAATTTTGATTGACTCAAAAGATAATTTGATTATAAACAAAGATAAATCAAAAATTATTTCATTAATTGGAATAAATAATTTAGTAATAGTTGATACAAAAGACGCTCTATTCATTTGTCCAAAAGACAGATCTCAGGAAGTAAAAAATATTATATCTATTTTAAAAAAACAAAGTAAGTATAAAAAATATTTATGAGAAAAATCATTTTTTTAATTATAACTATAAGTATAATAATTGTTTGCTATCTTTTTTTTGACGGTATTTTTATACCACTGAATAATGGAGTGACAACAGAATTTGAAATACAAAGTGGGAAGTCGTCATATGAAATTTCGCAGAATTTAGAATCTAGTCGTTTAATAAAAAATGCTTTTTTCTTTGATATTTATATGAAATTCTCAGGAAAATATAAAAATATATTACCAGGTAAATTTGAATTATCTGATTCTATGAACGCAAGACAGATATCTAATAAAATTACCAAAAAAAGAAGTGGTGTTAGTTTTGATGAAGAGCAAATAAAAATAATAGAAGGTTGGAATTTAAAACAAATAGGAAAATATTTAATAGATAATGGATTTTGTACAAATGATGAGTGGAAAAATTTAAGCAATTCAAATGATTATGATTATGATTTTATAAAACAAAAACCAAAAAATACAGATTTAGAAGGCTATTTATTTCCAGACACATACAGGGTTTACAAAGATGCAACCTGTTATGATGTGATAAATAAATTATTAAAAAATTTTGATAATAAATTAACGCAACAAATGAGAAATGATATAAAAAATCAAGGTAAGTCAATAAATGAAATTATTAGCATGGCTTCAATTGTTGAAAAAGAAGTTAGATCCGTTGATGATATGAGAATTGTTTCTGGTATTTTTTGGGATAGAATTAAATATGGTCAGGCGCTTGAGTCATGTGCAACTTTAGCATATATAATTGGTGAAAATAAAGCACAGTATTCTTATGAAGACACTAGAATAAAATCTATTTATAATACTTATATAAATAAGGGGCTTCCACCTGGACCAATTTCAAATCCAGGAATAAACGCAATTACATCTGCAATATACCCAGAAATGTCAGAATATAATTATTTTCTTACAGATTTGAAAACAGGTAATACTATATTTAGTAAAACATTTGAAGAGCACACAAAAAATAAAGCAAAATATCTAGATTAGTTTTTATAAAAGAAAAAGCTCGAGTGTCATTTTGCATCGAGCTTTAATTTATTTTTGGATCTTTATCGATCCTTGTTTTTTAGAAAACCTGTGTGCGAGCGCCACACTCCAGGTTTGGGTCGAGCCTTACCCTGTTATGGGAGGGTATGGAATAAAACCTGGTTGCAGGTTTTGGGTTTTGTTAGCTCAGTTCATCAAAGAGCAACTAACGCTCCAGGTGGAGTACGGGGTGCAACCACCCCAAATCAAGATTATTTTTTATAAATTGGAATTTTAGTATAGACAATTTTTAAAAATTTGTCAATAGTAATTTTCATAAGTTTTTTATAAAAGTATATCCAAGATATTCAAATTCATTTTGGTTTTCAATTCCTCTATGAAATATTTCTTCAAATCCGGAATTTTTTTTGAAGTCATATATATCATAATTAAAATTATCTGTAATAAGTAGTATATTTTTTGTATTACTTGGAATAGATACTCTAGAATTATTCACTAGATTTGTTTTTTTATTGTTTATATAATAATATTTTTTATTTTGTCCGTCATTGAAAATATTATATAAATGATACTCTGGTAAATAATATCCACCAAGTCTCATATTTTTTATGAAATTTGACTTGGGAATAATATATGGACTGTCTGCTTCAGTTATTAAAATTGTATCACTCGGGTCATATTTTTTAATTTCATGTATGGTTTTTTTAATTCTTGAATCGCTGTTTTTTAGGTTTAAATAAGACACATCATAGGGAGACACATTTATAAGAAAGATTTTATTTGTAATAACACCATCTATTCCATATATAAAAAGAGGAATTTGAAGAATAACTATAAACAATATTATTACAATCTGAGATTTTTCTTTGAATAATTTATTTATAGCAAAAAGTCCAAGCGTCATGAAAATTCCATTTATTGTCATTATGTATCCAATTTTTCCTAAATGTATAAAAGAATAAAAAAGAAATGAAGGTAGTATGCTTAGCAAAAATATAATAAAATTTTTTTTAGAAATTTTAATTTTTTTATAAAAAATTGCAATAAAAGAAAATAAGGAAAGAAGACCCGAAGAGTATATTAATAATTTGAAGGTATTAAAAAATTGACTTCCAAGGGCTTCTATTTTTGCTAATGATAAAATGGATGTTGTTTTTGAAGAAACTAAAAATTGATTTTTTGAAATTTCTAATAATTCAATAAATCCGCCCACAACTATGGAATTTGGTATAAACCAGCAAAAAAATATAACTGAAAATATGAGAATATTTAAAAATATTTTTTTTATTTTGTTTTTATTAAATTTAAAATCAAAAAAACAAGTATAAATATATAGTGGCAAGAAAAATATAATTAAGCTCTGTCTAAAACCAATCCCCAAAGCAAAAAGAGAAGAGAATAGCCACAGTAAATTTTTATTTTGAATTATGATTAGATATGAAATATAAAAATAAATTAAAGAAAAGCAAATATCTATTATGTAAATATTTGCAAATTCACTGTGAAACCATACAAATGGATTGGTAATGAAAATGAAAGAAGCGAGAAATCCTAAAAAATCATTTTTAAATATTTTTTTCGCAATTAAATAAAAAATTACAAGCGCAATGATTGATAATATAATGTTTTCTACTATCATTGCTAGATTGGAATTATTTAGAAAAATGTTTATGAATTTTGCAAAATAAATATATAGAAAATATCCTGGTGGATGTGGTTGGTGTTTTTCTATATTAAATTCATCCATGCCAAGTGCTAATTGTACAGAATCCCAATCAAAAAGATATTGAGTTATAAAAGGAATTCTTAATGCTATAAGAAATAGTATGAGTATAATTACAGGTAAGATTTTTTTCATTTAAGGGTTGATTTTTTAGTTTAAAATAGATAGTATAATTATATTAGTTATATATTAATTTTACAATTTTTATGATAAAAACGCTACTTAAATTTTTAAGGCTAAAAGAAGAAAAACAGGATTACATACAATTTAGAATTTATGAAATGTTTCCGGGATTTATAGCCTGGTTTACTTTATTTTTTTGTGTTTTGATTTCTCTTGTTAAACCCTTGTGGGGGATTTATTTTATAATAGTTTTAGATGTTTATTGGGTTATAAGAATTTGGTATCTTTTTATATTTTTAGTTGGATCGTGGATGAAATACATGGGGGCAAAGAAAATTGACTGGAAATCAAAGAGGTTAGGTTGTAATAATTGGGAAAACTATATTCATCTGGTAGCTTTACCGACATATAAAGAACCATATAAAGTTGTAAGAGAAACATTTGATAAATTAATGGAGTGTGAATATCCAAAAGATAAAATGATTATAGCTCTTGGTGGAGAAGAAGGAGACAGGGAGAATTTTTTAAATATTGCAAATCAAATTAAATCTGAATTTGATGGAAAATTTAGAGATATTGTTATAAGTGTTCATCCCAGAGGTATTCAGGGAGAAATTCCAGGAAAAGGATCAAACATGTATCATATAGGAACACAAATGTATAAATATTTTTTAGAAAAAAATATAGACATTTCAAAAGTTATTATTTCAATGTTTGATATAGAAACTTGGCCAGATTCAAATTATTTTAATTGCTTAACCTATGAATATTTAACATGTGGAAACCCAGAAAGATATAGTTATCAACCATTAGTTTTATTTAATAACAATGTTTGGAAATCAAATCCTATTATAAGAGTCGTTGCTCATTCAACAACATATTGGCTTTTGACTGATTTATCAAGAGCTGAAAGATTATTTACCTTTTCATCTCATAGTATGAGCTTTAAAGCTCTTGTTGAAGTTGGATTTCATCCAAGAGATATAGTAACAGAAGATACTCGTATATTTTTGCATTGTTTGAATCATTTTAATGGTAATTATAGGGTCAGACCGATTTATACTCCTGTTTCAATGCAAACAGTTGACGTTGGGAGTTTTTTTGAATCATTAAAAAATCAGTATATTCAAATTAGACGCTGGGGTTGGGGAGTTGAGCATTTTCCATGGATGATGAAAAAACTTGTGCCAAATAAAAAAATTCTATTTTCACAGAAATTTAAATATCTTTTTAATCAGGCAGAGGGAACATATAGTTGGGCAACTCTCCCACTTTTGATTCTTATAATGGGAAGACTGCCAATTTTTATTGCAGACAAAACCATACACTATAATGTAATGATTCATAATGCGCCAATTTTATTAGAGCGTATTATGAATTTTGGACTTGTTGGAATATTTGCAGTTGCGTTTTTAAATTTTTTCTTATTGCCAAAAAAACCAAAAAATATTTCTCCACTTATCTACTTAATTATGTTTGTTCAGTGGGTTTTATTTCCATTTACAATGATAATTTTTGGTTCTATTCCAGCGCTTGAAGCACAAACAAGACTTATGATTGGTGGAAAATATAGATTAGGATTTCAAGTAACCAAGAAAACTTAATTTTTATGGAAAAATTTAACTTCGAGAATGAAAATATTTTAAAAGAAGAGGCGAGTGAGTTTAAACAGAAGCTTGATTCTTTTGTTTACGAAGCTATAAATAATAAAGATAGACAACAGTTAAGACATTTAATTGTTGGCGGATATATTAATAGAGAATATTTTAATGAATTATTACAAAAATATAGTAATTATAATACAGAATATCAAGAGGTAATGAGAGTTGATGAAATGATTGATTTATTGATTCCACAAGAGAAATCAGAAGAATTGCAACTTGTAAGCCCCAATTTTATATATATTGATAAAGTGATTTTACCAACTGAGGAAAATAACAATAGGCATGTAGTGGGGGGTAGCGATACTTATAATGAAATAAATGAAATTCCAAGAGTTGAATTATTAATTGATTTATTAAATAAAAATGGGATAAGTGATTATGAATGTATTACCGGACAAAATGATCAGGAAATGATGCGAACTTTAAGTTATGTAATGTTCGTTTTAAAAGATATAAAAAAAATGATTTTTGTTTGTAATGAAGAAGGAAATGCAACTTATGTTATTTATGGAGAATGTGATAATGCAGAAAAATATTTTTCTCTTAACAAAAATGAAATTCAGAATTTAATTTTAAATAATTTTGGAAAAAAAATAAGATGGAGTGGGGAAGAAAAATGGAAAAAAGAAATTTTAGAAGAACTTAAAAATATTGCAAATATTGATGTATCAAAAATAAATAAAAATGAGTTTTTAGAGATTATTAATAAGAAAAAAGAAGATCCTTATTCATTTGAAGATGCAGGAATTGTCGTAAGAGCTTTGGGAATAAAAACAAAAGAAGAGTATCAACAAAGACACAAAGAAGATATGCGACTACCCGGTTCCCCAAATAAAACTTATAAAGAGAATTGGTTGGGTTGGCCACATTTTTTAAGGGGAGAGAAAAAGGAGTTCTATACATATGAAGAGGCAAAAGAGATTGTTAAAAATTTGGGTATTTTAACTTATACTGAATATAGAAATAGACACAATGAGGATAGTAGATTACCATCTGTTCCAATGAAAATATATAAAGATCAATGGATTAGTTGGGGAGAATTTTTAAGAGACGAAAGGAAAGAAGAATTTTATTCATTTGAAGAGGCAAAGATTGCAGTAAGAAAAATGAAAATAAAATCTTTTTCTGAATATAGAAATAGATATAAAGAAGATCCAAAACTACCATCAAATCCTCACAATACATATAATGAATTTAAAAGCTTTAATGATTTTTTGGGCAAAGTTTAAGTTTTAATTTAAAGAGTACTTCCTACAAAATGTTTATAACCATTTATAAAAGATTCTATATTACAGCTTGATTTTCCTTCAAGTTGTACCTTTTTTAATTCTAATAATCCATTCTTACATTGAACAAAAATTTTATTATCATCTTCAAAAACTTTTCCGATTTTATTTTCTGTAATTTTGTCTTTGTAATCAGCTGAAATTATTTTTAGAATTTTTCCATTGAATTTTGTGTAAGCTCCTGGCCACAGCTCAAAAGCGCGAATTTTATTATAAATATTTTTAGCATCTGTTTCCCAGTCAATGATACCATCTTCTTTACTAATCATTTTTGTAAATGATTTTTCTGTTTCGTTTTGTGAAATTGCTTTTATCTTACCACTTAAGTATTGTTCTAAATTTTTTAATAATAATTCAATTCCAAGATTAAATAATTTTTCAGATAGAGTAGAGTAATTATCATATTTTTCTATTTTTACTTTTTCTTGAATTATAATTGGACCTGCGTCCATTTTTTTTGAAAGTAGCATTACGCTAACACCAGTTATTTGTTTTCCTTTTAGTAGTGCTGTTTGAATAGGGGATGAGCCACGATATTTTGGAAGTAATGACGGATGAATATTTATAATTCCAAACGGAAAAATATTTATTACATCTTCTGGGACTATTGCACCATAAGCGAGGAGAATCCCAACACTTGGATTGTGGGATTTAATAATTTTAGTTTCAGATTTTTCAATTTTATCACATTCTAAAAGTTCAATTTTATTTTCAGTACAATATGCTTTAACTGGGTTTTGTTTTTTTTCTCGTCCTGTTTTTTTCTCGGTTTTTGTTATAACAAGACAAACATTAAAATTATTAGAAACTAATTTTTCTAATAAGTTTTTTGCATTTATATCAGAGCCGAAGAATATTATATTATTTTTCATCTGGTTTTGCGTTTTTCTGCAATTCTTTAAATAATTTTTTACCTTCTGTAAATTTATATAATCTGTCAGTAAAAATTATTCCATTTGTATGATCTATTTCATGTTGAAAAACAAAAGAATAAAGTCCAGAAACGCATATTTGTTTTCTTTCACCGCTAAAATCATAATACTCAACTGTAATTGTTTTGTGTCTTTTTGCCTTGCCATTTATTCCAGGAAAAGACAAACAACCCTCGTCAGATTTTGACTTTATTAAAGATTTTTTTATAATTTTAGCATTAATAAATTCTTTTGGGCCTTCTTCGGTATTTATAATTATTATTTTTTTATTTATTCCAATTTGGTTTGCAGCAATTCCAATTCCGTCGTATTTAATCATGTCACTTGTCATTTGTCTAATTAATGACTTTAATTCAGAAGACGAAAAATTAGAAACTTCATCAAGTTTTGTTCTAAGAATTTTGTTTGGATAGGTTATAATCATAATTTTTTAGAAATTTTTGCTTCCCTTGTCATCCTGAACTTGTTTCAGGATCTTAGGGTTTTACATTTTATCTCGGGGATTCTGAAATGAATTCAGAATGACAGTGTGGGGAGATTTTTGCAAAAATTTCTATAGTTTAAAATAATTTTTTTCTATTATATCAATATCTTCTAACATTTTTTTTATATTTGAAATATCAGAATCATTTCTATATTTTATCAATATATTTTTTATATAAAATGATCTAATTTTTGTATTTTTATCTATTATTTCTAATAAATCTACATTATTTCCTATATTTGATTTAATTTTATCATACAATTCAATTGTTTTTTTATCAAGTGCGGATTTATCAGTATCTTTTATAGTAATTTTTAATATATTTTCATATGGAGGATATTTTAATAATTTTCTCATCATTAGCTCATCTTCAATCATTGATTTGTGGTTATTATTTCTAATGTATTCATGAATTTTTTGTTCAGATAAACACTGCATAATAATTTTCTTTGGTTTTAGAGAAATTAATTTTGAAATCAATTTAAATAAATCCTCATTTGAATCAAAATTATTATTTAAAAACTGATGTGAAAATGGAATGACAATTAAATCGAATTCAGTTTCTTTTATGTAATCAATAATTATTCTTGTTGCAACGACAATTTCATTTTCACTAATCAATTTTAAATTTCCATAATTATCTTTGTCTATTACTATTGTTTTTTTGTTTTCAAAATTTTTCTTTATGATTTCAATAAACTGTTCTGTGCCTATTCCATAATTATCAAATTTTACAGATGAACATTTTGGACAAGTTAGAGGAGTATCAAATGATTTTTCACAATTATAGCAATGTAACTTGTTATCTTTCATAGATAATACAGAATTACAATTAACACATTTAAAAACAAAATTACAATCATGACATTTTAGATTTTTACTATAACCTTTTTTGTTTAATAAAAATAAAATTTTTTTATTATTTTTAATTTCTTCTTCTGTAAAAAAATGTAAATAATTTTCAAAATATTTGGTGCTCATATCTAGTACTGAAATTTCTGTTTCAATTTTTTCTTTTATTTCTAGTAATTTTAATTTTTTATCTTTTGCTAGATTATATAAATAAGCATTTGGTGAATAACTTGTAAAAATTATTTGTAAATTATTTATCTTTGCTAATTCTAGTACATTTGGTAAAAATTCAAACCTAGGATTTATATCAATTTGGTTTAAATTTTCATTTTCTGATTCATCTATTATAATTGTTGCAATATTATCAATTGGATAGAAGATAGACATTTTTGTTCCAATTAAAAATTTTACCTTTTTATTTATAATTGAATTCCAAATTTCATTATGGCGAAATTTTGATAAATGTGTGAGTCCTGTAATAATTCTATAATCTTTGTCATTGTAAAAATTGAGTAAAGGAGAAACAATACGCTCAATATGAGATTTTGTTGGACTTATTATTAAAGTCAACTTTCTACTTTTAGAATTTTTATCAATAATATTTTTTATAAGCGATAGTTTTTCATCATATGAATTATGTTTAAAAATAAATTGCTCGTTATCTAAAATAGAGGGGTTTATGTTTTTTAATTTAAAAGGAGTTTTGTAAATAAAAAATTTTTCTTCTTTTTCTTTTATCTTATTCTTCATTGGTAGAGGAATGACATTGTTTAGAAAATTAAGTGATGAAAAATTATAATCACGAAACCAGTTATAAAAATCAATTTGTTTATATGAGATAATAGGGTTTTCATTTGCAATGTTTATAATGCTTTTTATATTTTTATTATCTAATTCGGTATTATTTTTTATATCAAAAACAATTCCAAATTTAGATAAATTTCTAAATGGAATTTCTACTAATTGGCCTGTCTTTAGGTTTTTGGATAATTCACTAGGAACTTGATAATCAAGCAAATTTAAGCCCTTTTTGAGCTTTATGAGAGGTTTTATGAGTGCATATTTCATAAGGTAAGTATTCCGCTAAAGGCGGATCCGCCTCGGGCGGGAGAGTGTAGAATTAGATAATATATAGTAAGTATAAAGTAAAAAGCATATAACGCCAAGATGGAAGTGTGAATAGTATTAGAATACTTGATTTTTTATATAAAAGTTATAAGATAATAATAGGTCGCCAGGGCGATTTTTATTTTTATAAAATATATAAAGAAAGCGATTTTTATGATAAATAATAATTATGCATTTATAGATAGTCAAAATTTAAATTTAGGATTATCAAAAGATATATATAACAATAATACAAAGATATATAGTGGTTGGAAATTAGACAACAAACGATTTAGAGTGTATTTAAAAGATAAATATAAAATAGAAAAGGCTTTTGTATTTATAGGTTATAAGTCTGGTAATCAGGAAATGTATACAAAATTACAGGAATTTGGATATATTTGTATTTTTAAGCCAGTGCTGGAATTTAAAGACGGAACTGTTAAGGGAAATGTAGATGCCGAATTAGTACTTCATGCAATGATTGAGTTCAATAATTATAATAAAGCCGTAATAGTGTCTGGAGATGGAGATTTTCATTGTTTAATTGAACATTTAATAAACAAGGATAAATTATTAAAAGTTTTAGCACCAAATAAACTAAAATATTCATCATTATTAGATAAATTAAGTACTCCAGAAAATGATATATTAGATTTCATAAGCCCACTTAAAAATAAATTAGAATATAGGCCCAAGAGAGATTATAATTAATAAAAATTTATAGTATTGACAATTAATTTTATTAGATATAAAATAATAATGTAATCACGATGAAATAGGTTCTCTAAGGGGTTAGTCCCGACGAGAGCTTTTTCTTTTATATAGAAAATAAAGAATTTCCTATAAATAAAAAACGACCCCATATAAATATGAGATCTCGGAGGCCTAAGCCAATTATTTATTATAACTCTCTAAAAACTGTTGTCAAACTTTAAAATTCAACCCGCCGGGTTGTCGACTTCACGGGTTAACCTCCAGGGCTGATTTTTTTGTTGCTTGCCGGGGGGGGCTAATATGATATAATATTATTATAATGAAATTAATAATATTATTTTTTATACAATAAATAAATATATCACTAGAATAATTAATTTTAATTAAAATACAATTTTAAATAAATAATAATTTTTAATTATTAAAAAAATAATAACAAGTTAATAAAAATAAATAAATATATAAAATTAAATTATAATAAAATTTTATGTCTAAACATCAAAAACTAATCATATTTATTGCACTCATGTTTTGTTTTTCTATGTTTGTTGCTACATCACATGCATCAATGTCAAATGGAACAATAGATAGTACAAATAAATATGCATATAGTGAAAATATGGGTTGGATTAACTTTGCTGATACAAATAGTACTGTTCATATTACAGATACAGAGTTAACTGGTTATGCATACAATGAAAATACAGGTTGGATATCATTAAATTGTTCAAACACAGATACGTGCAATGATAATAATTACAAAGTAATAAATACAATAGATGGAATATTATCAGGTTATGCATATGGAGAAAACATAGGTTGGGTGAACTTTAGTGGTGTAACAATAAATAATGAAGGAGAATTTACTGGTTATGCATACAATGAGAATACCGGATATATTTCTTTTAATTGTTCAAACACAGATACATGCAATGATAATTCTTACAAAGTAATAACAGACTGGCGTCCATTTTCACAGAGACCAATTGTTGGTTCAAATAATAATTCATCTGCAATACCAACATACATACTAGAATCAATGAATAATCAAAATCAAAACAATCAAGAACAAGAAGAAGATAACAATAACAATCAAGAACAAGAAGGAAATAACAACAACAATCAAACATCAGGAGATAGCTACTTTACAAATGGTTCATTTATTAAAACAAATAATATTTCAACTGTATATTTCATAAGTAAAGATAATACAAAACATAGCTATCCAAGTGAAGCAATATGGTATTCATACTTTGGTAAAGATTTTAGTTTTGTAGATAACAAAGAAGATATTGATTTTTCAATGTATAAACTAGGTAAGAATGTATTATTTAAGAAAGGAACACTATTTAAAATACCATCTGTTCCTAAGGTATATCTAGT
>Ga0116177_10000176_pt1 | contig 46109 bp, 50 predicted proteins | sample AD_STIC10_MetaG_FD_89750 | JGI IMG/M metagenome (GOLD analysis project Ga0116177, IMG submission 89750) | Active sludge microbial communities of municipal wastewater-treating anaerobic digesters from USA - AD_STIC10_MetaG | ecosystem: Engineered > Bioreactor > Anaerobic > Digestate | place: USA... | reverse complement strand
TACGGCACGATGAAAAGTGCTTTATCTACTTTCCAGACTGCGGTAAAAGCACTTTCCAGCCCGGCCAAATTTAACGCACAAGCAGCCAATTCCGGCAATCCTGCTGTATTTACTGCCACAGCCAATGGCAATGCGACATTGGGTGATTATGCGGTAACAGTCAGCCAGCTGGCAAAGCCACAAAAACTGGCGATGGACGGATTTACCAATACTTCTGATGTTGTAGGTACCGGTACGCTCACCATCTCTTTTGGTACGTTTACGCCAGAAGTGATTACGCCACCGACTCCAAGCTCTTTCACGCCCAACACCGCTAAACCCGATGTCACTATAACCTTTGGCAGCTCAAATAATACTTTGGCTGGGGTGCGCGATGCGATTAATGCGTCCAATTCAAGCGTAAGTGCGACGATTGTGAACGATGGCACGACTAACCGCCTGGTGATAACTTCCAAAGACACAGGCGAGGTGAATAGCCTGAAAATTTCAGTGGCAGATGGTGACACCAATAATCTGGATGCTGCCGGGCTGTCTCGTTTGGCATATGACCCGACTGCCAGCACGGGCAGTGGTAAAAACATGACGCAAATGCAGGCCGCAAAGAATGCCATCCTGGATATCGACGGGATTGCCGTGGTGAAATCCAGCAATACCATTACAGATGCCATTGAGGGTGTGACGCTGAATTTGCTGGCAACCAGCAATAGCAACAGCGTTAACCTGGGCGTGGCAACGAATCAGGACAAGATCAAAGAATCGGTCACCGCTTTTGTCGATGCTTACAATAAACTGAATGACACCCTGCGCAGCCTGACTAAATATGACGAGACCGGCAAAGCGTCCGGCGTGCTGCTAGGCGATGCCACCGCAAGGTCTGTCATTAACCAGATCAAGACAGTGATGACGAATACCATTAGCAGTAGCGGTACTATCAATTCGCTGAGTCAGGTTGGAGTGTCTTTTCAGCGTGATGGTAAATTGGCGCTGGACGCAACCAAGCTGGCCTCGGCCGTGACGTCAAACTTTAGTGATATTGCGACTTTGTTTGCAACTTCTGCCAAAGCGACAGACCCGCTGATCAGCTTCTCAAATAGTACCAGCAAAACACAAGCCGGAACCTATGCAGTAACGGCTAGCCAGCTTGGAACCAGCCTGATCAACGCTGCCGGCACCATCAACGGTGTTGCGGCAACGGGCGCCGGGATCAATCTAATCGGTGCGGTGGGCGATCCAAGCGAAGGATTGAGCATTAAAGTAAATGGCGGTGCGCTGGGTGCGCGCGGTACGGTTACTTTCACTATAGGATATGCGGCGCAACTGGATAGCGTCATTACCAACCTGTTGAAGGATGACGGGCTCCTGGCGGCTAGAACACAAGGCATGCAAAGCTCGATCACGCGTCTGGATAAACAGACAGAGGCAATCAATGTGCGGTTGACTGCAGTTGAGGCACGTTACCGTGCACAATTCACCAAGCTTGATACACTGCTGTCCAGCATGTCGAAAACCAGCAGTTTCCTTACGCAGCAAATTGCATCTCTCAATGCAAATAATCAATAACAGGTAAAGGACAAGATGATGTTTGGATTGAATCAAAGCGGGGTAAACGTGTATGCCAAGATTGGCATCGAAACCGGTGTGCTGGCAGCGAGTCCGAATAAACTGATTATTATGCTTTATGAGGGCGCCATTGCTGCATGCCAGAGTGCTATTGTGCATATGCAGAACAAAGACATTCAGAATAAAGGAGTCATGCTGTCGAAAGCAATTATGATTATCGAAAGCGGCCTCAGGCTCAGCCTGGATAAAAAGGCTGGCGGCGAGGTGGCAGCAAGCCTGGATAGTCTGTACGCTTATATGAGCAATCGATTGGCCATTGCCAATATCCGCAACCAGCCTGAGCTGGTGCATGAGGTTATCAAGCTATTAACAGATTTAAAATCTGCCTGGGAAGCTATCGGCAATCAACAGGCCATGCCTTTAGCCGCTTCTCAGATGCCGCCTTCAGTAAATCATCCTATTGCCAACTACGCCGGAGCCTGATCTATGGAAAATAAAAACACGATTGCCATCTACGACACCATTGCGGAACTGACCAACCAGATGTTGATAGCAGCCAAATTACATGATTGGGATTTGCTGCTGGAACTGGAGAGCAACTGCGCCGAGCATGTTGAAAAACTGAAGCTATTAAAGAATGAACTGCCGCTTACAAGCGACATGCATGAACGCAAGGTGGCGAATATCAAGCGTATTCTTGCGGATGACCGTGAGATACGCGATCTGGTTTCGCCAAGAATGGCGAAATTAAGCTCGCTGATTAATAGCTCCCAAACAGGCAAGAAAATGACGCGAGCCTACGGCCGTTAATATACAGGCACAGTGACTCCAGTTGAAATATCATGCTCAACAAGCCCGACAGCTTAGGCACTAAAGCCAGCATTAACCCAGTATCCAGAATCACGCCGGTGCTGGCTGTGGATACCATAGGCAGCATTACCCAGGAGCTTGGCGACCGGGCTACACAGCTTAATAAAGGGCAGGAATACATTGCCCATGTGTTATCAAAAGCGGGTGATGCCGCATACAATGTCAAAGTAGAAGGCGGAGATGCAAAGGGAGTCATCCTGAAAATGGAGCTGGGTTCCGCCGCGCAGCCAGGTCAGACTTTATTGCTGCGCTATATACACGAAAATCCAACCCCGACATTTTTACTTTTATCCCCGCCAACCAATGATGCTGGAAGCACCGCAGACATCAGCCCAGCCGCGCAGCTTATCGGGCATATTCTTAAAAAAGCAGACAGTGATGGCGTGTCGACCCGTTTCGAAGCTGCTTCAATTGTGACGCATGCGCCCAATAATGCACACGCCGTGGCGCGCGATTTAAAACACGCAGTCAGCAATAGCGGCTTGTTTTATGAATCACACTTGAGCGAGTTGTTACAAAGCAATCAGGCCTTGGCCACAGTCAGGCAGGAGCCGCAGAACCAGGCCAATTTTCCACTTGCAGGACTGATGTCACAGCAATTGGCCATTCTGGAAAATCAGCGCATGTCATGGCATGGCGAAATATGGCCCGGGCAGAAGATGGATTGGGATGTTTATTTACAGCAAAAAGAGGCTGATAACAGTCAACACGCTTGCCAGCAACAATCTGCTGAAGATAGACCGATTGCCAGCGAAATAACGCTGCATCTGCCGCATCTGGGCAAGGTTACCGCTAGATTGAGCATTATTGATGGGCGTATGCGAATAGGGATCCTGGCCGAGCAAACACAAACAATAGATTCCCTCGAAAGCCAGAAGCTAAGTCTGGCCAAAGCAATCGAAAAAAATGGCCAACAGTTGGATAGGCTGACCATCACACATCATGAATAACCCCCATGACAGTAAACTTGACACGGTGGCTACTTTAAAGCCTAACGCCAATCAGCAGGCCATTGCACTGGCCTATGATGCCAGTGATTATGCGCCCAGAGTGGTGGCCAAAGGCCGTGGCCTGATTGCAGAGCAGATTATCGCCAAAGCCAAAGAAAACGGCGTGTTCGTGCATGAATCCAAAGATCTGGTTGCACTATTGATGCAGGTGGATTTGGACGATCACATCCCGCCGGCTCTGTATCAGGCCATTGCCGAGATTCTGGCATGGCTGTACCGGTTGGAAGCGGCTACAGTTAATGTAGAAGAAGCTATTTTCTAATCCCAAGTTTTGTATCATTAAATAGGCCACTTGTTGCCATAGCTGGATTGTGTAAGTCATAATTCAATGCAAATGAGGCCGCAACTCAATCAAACCTTTGCCAATAATTAAAAAACGTGGTCTGCCCCTTATTATTCTTATAGGGGTTTACCCTTATAGACCGAGATAGCGGGGGGGTAAGCTAACATTGTTGGTGAGGTGGCAACATTCGAGTTCCTCGTGGTTTGAGATTTTGATTAAGCGAACGTGAACGGGCTTTGTGAAGACCGTGAAGGAATAAGGATCATGTGATGCAGTATCGCTAAAAAACTCCAATGACTTGCAACTACCCGTTTTTTTAATTTATTGGGAGGGTACAGCTATGGAACTATTTAAATATATATCTACGATTTTTATTGCCGTTATGTTCGCCACGGCGCTGGGTTGCGCCTCAACGCCAAAGCAATCTGGCACAGGAGAATACATTGATGATACCGTTATTACGACAAAGGTAAAAGCGGCAGTACTCAATGAACCTTCGTTAAAATCTGCCGAAATAAACGTTGAAACCTTCAAGGGCGTAGTTCAGTTGAGTGGCTTCGTCAGTTCAGAAGCCGATATTAATAAGGCGGTAGAAGTGGCTCGTAGCGTCGAGGGTGTAACATCAGTCAAGAATGACATGCGGCTTAAGTAACGATCAGTACTAAAATGACCTGTCATGTTTAGGAGAAGAAAATGCTTGAAACTATTGCAATTATCTTGATTGTCCTTTGGCTGCTTGGTTTGGTTTCAGCGTATACCATGGGTGGACTCATTCACATTCTCCTGGTCATCGCGATTGTGGTGATTTTGGTGCGTGTAATTCAGGGTCGGCGACTGTAACGGCGCTTGATTTGTTATGAAGTGAGGTGGCTTGGTAAAGTGGTTCGGTTGTTCACTGTGTCTATATTGCCAGGTTACCCGTTCCCAATACCAAGTATATCTCTACCGGAGAAAATGAAATGGACACAGTCAAAATGTTAGCAATTGTACTAATCGTGGCTGGAGGCTTGGGATTGGCGTATGGCAGTTTCACTTATACCAAGGAAACGCATCAGGCAAAACTGGGGCCGATAGAATTGTCAATCAAGGATAAGGAAACGGTAAACATCCCCGTCTGGGCAGGTGTGGGAGCGATAGTGGCTGGGGTAATCCTGCTTTTTGTCCGTAAGTAGCATGGATATTTATCGATAATCTGAAAAAATAACAATATAGAACAGACCGCGTAGGGCGGAATAGCGAAGCGTAATCCGCCACATGAAAAATCTTACTTTCGGCGCAATGCGCTTAGCTTATTGACGCCCTACAACATCTTAATTAGCAATAAAAACATTTAATTATATGCTCTGCGAGGCAATACCCATGCGCCTTTCAGGGCATGTTTCTAACTAAACCTGCATATTCATGATGTCGTGATAGGCGGATACCAGCTTGTTGCGTACCTGCACAGTCGCCTGAAACGAGATATTGGCTTTTTGCCCGGCAATCATCACGTCGGATAGGCTGACACTGTCATCACCCATGGCGAAGTTCTTGCCCAGTGTTTCGGCGTTCACCTGTATCTGGTTTACCTGATCAAGTGATGCTTTCAATGCGTCTGAAAAATTCACTTTCGAGGCACTTTGGGTATTCTGGATGCCCACAGAGGGCCCCAGCCCACCTATAGAGTCATTCTGCGGGCGCTGCGCCGCGGCTTTTAGCTGTGCAAGCATAGATTCTATTCTGCTTGAATCAATTCCACCTGCTTTCATGGGTTACCTCCATTTCCTCTTAGAACATTAATAGCTGGTATGTTAATTAGAACAAATTGCCGTTGATGACTAATTTAACACTTCAAGACCAGCGCGAGCGCTCAAATAGGCCGATGAAAATTGCTCTATTCTTAAATTTGAAAATCCAGGCAATCGGCATAATGGTATCTAATCGGTCGGGCAGGTAATTATTGAAGCGTAGTCGGTGAAATAAAAAACCTGAACCTGAAGTAATTGGCAGATGCAAATAAAGGAATTGTGATGGCGGCAACAGCTGATGCGGTCTTAACTGGTGGAGGTACGATGGGATCTGTCTCTCAAATGGGCAACAAATTGCTTTTATTAGCGGGCGTTGCCGCCGTGATTGCGGTGATGGCCGTGTTCTGGCTGTGGAGCCAGCAGCCGGATTACCGCGTGCTGTTCTCGAACTATTCCGATAAAGATGGCGGCTCAATCGTGGCGGCGCTAGAGAAGATGAATGTGCCTTATAAATTTTCCGAGAGCGGCACTGCAATTCTTGTCCCGGCTGCCCAAGTGCATCAGGCACGTTTGAAACTGGCTTCAGACGGCCTGCCTAAAGGTGGCAATATCGGATTCGAGATTTTAGAGAATCAGAAATTTGGCGTTTCGCAATTTGTAGAGCAGGTCAATTTCCAGCGCGCGCTGGAAGGTGAGTTGGAGCGCAGCATCCAGTCAATCGGCGCGGTTGAGATGGCGAGAATTCATCTTGCCATCCCTAAGGCTTCAGTATTTGTAAGAGATCAGCAAAAGCCGACCGCTTCTGTGCTGTTGAATCTGCGCGCAGGCCGTAGCCTGGATGCTCAGCAGGTAGGCGCCGTGGTGCATCTGGTGGCCAGCAGCGTGCCTGATTTGCCTGCTGCCAACGTGACGGTGGTGGACCAGAACGGTAACCTGCTTTCAGACACTTCCAAAAAAATGGGTGCCAATAATCTGGACCCGACTCAGCTTAAGTATGTCGATGACATACAGCAGAGCATTGCCAAACGCGTTGAATCTATTATTACCCCAATAGTTGGCGCCAAGAATGTACGCGCGGAAGCGAGTGCGGAAATCGACTTTTCCAGCCTGGAGCAGGCGGCAGAGACCTACAAGCCGAATCAGAAACCTGAAGATGTAGTTGTGCGAAGCATGCAGAGCAATGAATCATTGAGCAGCAATGGCAATGATGTTGCAGCCGGCGTGCCTGGGGCCTTGTCAAACCAGCCTCCCGCAAACGCTACTGCGCCAATCACAGCGCCTGGGGGAGTAGAAACAGCAGCAGGTACGGCCACCGCAGCTGTGCCGGTAGATAGCCAGAAGAATGTAACCACCAATTACGAGGTAGACAAGACCGTGCGCTATGTGCAGCAGGCGATGGGCGGCATCAAGCGTCTGAATGTTGCGGTGGTGGTAAACAATATGCCGGTTGTGGATAAAAAAGGCAAAGTGACCTATCGCCCGTTGACCGCCGCTGAAAAGCAGCAGATCAACGATTTGGCGATGCAGGCCATGGGCTTTAATAAAGAGCGTGGCGATTCATTGACTGTGGTGAACAGTTCATTTGCCGGTGAACCGGCAGAAATCGTGCCAGAGATTCCATTATGGAAAAATGCGGAAACAATTGAATATGCCAAAGACGCACTGCGTTTTATTGTGGGGATTGCGGTGTTGTTCATGCTTTATTCCCGTGCCTTGAAACCTATGCTGAATAAATTGATGACCGCTTCGCCAAAACAGCTGAATGCACCTGATGGTGAGGATGCCATCGTGAATCTTAGGGGCGGACAGGCCAAACTGGCAGCTCCGGCCTTCGATCAGAATCTGGTCGCGGCCAAACAAATGGCAAAAGAGAATCCACGCATGGTTGCGAACGTGGTTGCTAACTGGACGAACGGGAACGGATAGAAAAAATGAGTGATGATGGTGTAATGAGAAGCGCAGTATTGATGTTGGCACTGGGCGAAGATGAAGCCGCCGAAGTGATGAAGTTTCTCAGTCCGAAAGAAGTGCAGAAACTTGGTGCGGCCATGGCAACAATGAAATCGGTAGGCCGGGACCAGGTGGAAACTGTGGTAACGGAATTTTTGACAGAAGCGGGACAAAGTAGCGATTTTGCTGTTGATTCCGATGAGTACATCCGTTCGGTATTGAATAAGGCGCTTGGCGAGGATAAGGCATCTGGCCTGCTTAACCGTATTCTGCAGTCACCGGAGTCAAGCGGTATCGACACTTTGAAATGGATGGATGCACACACGGTTGCCGAGTTTATCCAGAACGAACACCCGCAGATTATCGCGACTATTCTGGTGCACCTGGAGCCAGACCAGGCCTCAGCTGTGCTTGGTCATTTTAACGATCGGCTGCGGCAGGATGTGATGTTGCGTATTGCAACGTTGGATGGCGTTAAGCCCATTGCCCTGCGTGAACTCAATGACGTGATGAGCAAGTTACTCACAGGCAACGAAAACATCAAGAAACAGACCATGGGCGGTATCAAGGTGGCGGCCGATATCATGAACTTTATGAGTGGCGACAACGAGGCCAGCGTCATGGAAGGGCTGAAAAGTTACGATGACGAGATGGCGCAGAAAATCATGGATCAGATGTTTGTATTCGACAACATCATGGATATCGATGACAAAGGCATCCAGGTCATCCTGAAGGAAGTGCAGTCGGAAACGCTGATTGTTGCACTTAAAGGCACAACCGAAGAAATACGCGCGAAGATATTCAAGAACATGTCGTCACGTGCCGCAGAAATGATGAAAGAAGACCTGGAAGCAAAAGGTCCGGTCAAACTTTCGGAAGTGGAAGCGCAACAGAAACAAATCCTGCAAATCGTTCGCAGACTGGCGGATGAAGGTCAAATCATGCTGGCTGGCAAAGGTGGAGATGATCAATATGTATAAAGGTGCTCAATATGGCTAATCTGGCTACCCCCAAAGAACAACAAACTGCCTACGAAAGATGGCAGATGTCATCGTTTGCCGAAGGCGACCAAGGTATCGGCAGCAATAAACCGAAAAAGAAAGAAAATGCTGCTAGCGCCGAAACGGTCTCGCAGATTCTGGATGCTGTGCGCAAAGAGGCCTATGCCAAAGGCATGCAGGAAGGATTTGCTGTCGGCATGGCCAAGGCGAGGGAGGCTGCTTATGAGGATAAGCAGAGTTTTCTTAAACTAATGGTAGCTTTTAGCGAAGCACTTGAAAAATCAGATGAACAGATAGCAGATGATGTGTTGTCCTTGGCCCTGGATATAGCCAAATCAATGTTGAAAGTAAAGTTGAATGTAGATCCTTCTATGGTGTTGCCGGTGGTCATGGATGCGATTCATTATCTTCCCTATGTGCAGAAACCAGCCAGAATTCTGGTGCATCATGAAGATGCGCAGATGTTGCGTGAGTATCTGGCTGAAGAAATATCCAGCCAGCATTGGCAGATCCAAGAAGACAGCAGTATTGAGCGTGGTGGTTGCCTGGTAGAAACTGGTGCCAATCAGATCGATTCCACCAATGCAGTCCGCTGGAAAAGAATCAGCGAAGCTTTGGCGCAAAATAACGATTGGTTGTTGCCATGAGCCAGCAAAACCTGCCGTCACAAAACCTGCATCAACAGCGCTGGCATGATCAGATGCGTGACTGCAAGGAAATTTTGCGCATTGTCGAACCTGTAGAGATCGCGGGACGCATTACAAAGCTGACCGGGCTAGTGATGGAGGCTGTGGGGATTAAATTGCCCATAGGCAGTGCCTGCTATGTGCCTTTGACTGAAGGCAGCCGGGTGGAAGCCGAAGTGGTAGGGTTCGATGGTGACACACTATTGTTAATGCCTCAAAGCAGTGTCGATGGTGTGGTTCCGGGAGCCAAGGTGTTTGCCCTGGAGGTCGCTAAAGCCTTGCCCAAGCCGCGCTTTGGCCAGGCGCCGCGCAGAAGGGTCACCGATATCGCGCGCCATCTGCCGGTAGGCAACGAGCTACTGGGCCGCGTGGTGGATGGCGCAGGTAATCCGCTGGATGATTTGGGCAAAATTGAAACTTTGCATAGCGCGCCCTTAAATACCCGTCCCATGAACCCATTGATGCGGGCACCGATTGAAGATGTGCTGGATGTGGGCGTACGGGCGATTAACAGCATGCTTACGGTTGGCCGTGGCCAGAGAATGGGCTTGTTTGCAGGTTCCGGCGTAGGTAAAAGTGTGCTGCTTGGCATGATGGCACGTTACACCACTGCCGATGTGATTGTAGTGGGGTTGATTGGCGAACGCGGCCGTGAAGTGAAAGAGTTTATTGAACAGATTCTAGGTTCTGAAGGACTGGCACGTTCAGTGGTTGTCGCTGCGCCCGCGGACGCACCCGCATTGATGCGCCTGCAAGGTGCCAACTATGCCACGACCATTGCCGAGAATTTCCGCAATCAGGGCAAAAATGTGCTGCTGATCATGGATTCATTAACCCGCTACGCCATGGCGCAACGCGAGATTGCGCTCGCAATTGGCGAACCGCCAGCTACCAAGGGTTATCCGCCCTCTGTGTTTGCCAAGCTGCCGGCACTGGTAGAGCGCGTGGGCAACGGCAAGCCGGGTGAAGGCTCAATTACCGCATTCTATACTGTGCTGACCGAAGGCGACGACCAGCAGGATCCCATTGCCGATGCGGCGCGTGCCATTCTTGACGGGCACATCGTATTAAACCGCAGCCTGGCCGAGAGCGGCCATTATCCTGCGATTGATATTGAGCAGTCGATCAGCCGCGCCATGCACAATATCACCAGCGCGGAGCACCAGAAGCTGGCGCGCAAACTCAAGCAGCTGAATTCACGCTATATGCGCAGTGTGGATCTGATTAATGTCGGGGCTTATGAAGCGGGGAGTGATGCTGTGCTTGATCAGGCGATTGCCAGACATGAAAGCATTAACGCATTTCTGCAACAGGATATTTCGGAACGGGCAGGAATGAATGAGAGCATCCATCATCTGGCGCATGTGCTTGATGAAACGATACAGAACTAAACTGGCTTAAAACCGCATAAAAATTAAAAAGATTGAGACGATATGGCAGCACATTCAGCCGGTATATTGAAGACATTAAAGGAGATGGCCGCCAAGGAAGTGGATTTGGCGGCGGAGGCTTTGGCGCATACCATGAAGGTGGCGGAGGAGGCTCAGAACAAGCAGAGCATGCTGACCGAATACCGGCAGGACTATCTCACGAGCCTCAATCATCTTTTGGAAACCGGCGTCAGTGCGGAAACATACCGGAATTTCCAGAATTTTTTTACCAAGCTGGATCAGGCGGTTATGGGTCAGCAGGAAGTGGTTGAATTTACAAAGCAACAGGTAAAAGTGCAGCGCGAGCTGTGGCAGGAAAGCCAGCGCAAAAAACTGTCTTATGAGGTGCTTTCGCAGCGCTCGGATAAGCGTGCACATAAAATCGAGCAAAAAAAGGATCAGAAGATGATGGATGAGTTTGCCACGCGCACCAGCAGGACTAGACATTTATAAATGATTGATAGGGTGAATGGCCGAAGTGTCTTGCAAGAAGTATTCTGAAATCAGTAGCGGTTAATTTCCGGGGTAAAAATATGCAAAATTTAACATTACAAATGGCACAAACAACAACCTTAAAAAAAGCGCTGAGCGCGACAAACAACAATAATACGAGTGCGGATAACGCTGCGGCTCCGGAGTCAAATACATCGTTTCAGGCTCTACTGAATAAGCAGTCGAAAGCCCAGAAAGATTTGGCCCGGCAAGAATTGGCTCAACAAAAACTGGCTCAGCAAAAACCTGCGCCAAAAATTTCAAACGCACAAGGTAACGATGAAGGCGAGCAGAAGAGCAAGCTTGCGGCTGATTATGCCGAGTTTGTCGTCGCTGTCAATGATATAAAAAGCACCGATAGCAGCGCGAATGAGCATGTTCAGTTTGCGGAAAATTCCAGCGCAGCGCCCATTGTGCAAGCGGTTGATATTCCTGATAAAACGCAAAAGGCTGCTGAGGATGTCGATGGTAAAGAAGCATTAAACAATGCGACAAACAATGCCAGAGATGCGGCCGTCATTGCTACTGCAGTTCCGATACTGACACCAGTGGCGTTAACGCCAGCAACGCATTCCCGCATGGCCAGTGCATCGGAAAACTCAGGTTTGCCTGCTGCTAACACCGCTTCGCAAGCAATCATTACCGCAGAAAGTGCAGCGCCGCAAAATAAATCCGCTGCAGCAGCGCGGAATGAAGCTCAGGATGTGCTATCGGCAACAAATGCCAAGGCCGTTCCAGAGCAAATCCGCTGGACAGATGTGATGCAGTCGGCAACCAAGCAGGTAGCGATCGATGAATCCGTGACGGCAAAATCGATGCTGGATACTGCTAAAGAGGGCAATAAGGACATGGCAATAAAAAACATTGCGATACCTGCAAGCCCACATACGCTGACGCAAATGAATACCAGTTTACCAGTACAGGCAGCAAGCACCAATACCATCAATGTTTATCCGGGAAGAGCGGGTTGGGATCAGGCGATTGGCCAAAAAGTGGTGTGGATGGTGGGGGCGGGAGAACAATCAGCAACGCTGACACTGAACCCCCCGGATCTTGGCCCTTTGCAAGTGGTGATTAATGTGCAGAATGACAAGGCAGATACGACATTTATTTCGGACAACGCTGAAGTGAGACAGGCTTTGCAGGACGGCATAGCAAACCTGCGTGAGAAAATGAGCGAATCCGGGATTCAGCTTGGCCAGGCCAATGTAAGCTCTGGCGGGCAGGCACAGCAGGAATTCCATCAGGCTATGCAGAACAGAGCCGCTTCACGGCTCGATAAAAGTGCCCCCATTTCACATGAGGAAAACGTAGCCAGCACGAAAACTTTAACCCGCGTAGCCAACGGGTTGGTGGATACTTTTGCCTAACCATCTGATTTTATGATAGTTTTGTACGTGCCAATTCGGTTTTCGCAGGCATCATTAATGCTCTGTAAAGGCAAACTCTAATTTAACGCCTTTTTCCCCTTCTTATCCATGCTTGTTGTCAGGCCATTTTTTTTCATAATGGAGCCATCAGTAACGCCAATGACTGCCCAACGGGCAGTACAGGCTCCAGCCAATAAGGAAAGGCAAAAATATGGCATTAGATCCAAAATCAGAAGAGGCTGCAGCTGCAGCACCGGCAACATCTTCCAAAAAGAAATTAATCATCATTATTGCTGCAGCGCTGGTGTTGCTTGGCGGCGGTGGCGGAGCTGCTTGGTATTTTATGCATCAAAAACCGGATCATAAAAAAGAGGTCAAGCACGAAGAGCCGGCAAAAGCACCAGTTTTTGTGACATTAGAAACATTTACCGTGAACCTGCAGCCCGACCCGGATGAGAAGTTTCTGCAGCTTGATTTATCAATGCAGGTCGCCAGCCCGGAAGCTGCAGAGCTGTTGAAAACGCAGATGCCTGCGGTACGTAACCGTTTGCTGATGCTGTTGACGAGCAAGACGGCGACTGATATTTCCAGCATGGAAGGCAAGCAACAATTGAGCGATGAGATCATCGCCGAGGTGAAAAAGCCCTTCTCTGCAGATGCCAAGCCTCAAGAGGTTACAGGCGTTTTCTTTACTTCTTTCGTGATTCAATAATCAGAACATTTTTAGCCATGGCTGATAAATTTTTATCTCAAGACGAAGTCGATGCCCTGCTGAAAGGCGTTGAAGGTGACAGTGATGACGTCAAGCCTGATGGGGATAATGAGACGGCTGTGCGTGATTATGACATGGCAACGCAAGAACGTATCGTGCGTGGGCGCTTGCCTACATTTGAGATCATCAATGAAAGATTCGCGCGCCTGGTTCGTATCGAGCTATTCAATTTCTTGCGGCGCAGCGTCGAAGTTTCGGCCGGCCAAGTGCGTATTGTCAAATATAGCGACTTTATTAGTAATCTGCTGGTGCCTACCAATCTGAATTTAATCCAGATGAAACCGTTGCGCGGCAATGCGCTGATGGTGTTTGATCCAAGCCTGGTCTTTCTGGTGGTGGACAATATGTTCGGCGGGGATGGTCGTTTCCACACCCGCGCAGAAGGACGTGAATTCACACAAACAGAGCAGCGTATTATCCAGCGCATTCTGAATATCGTGTTCGAAACTTATTCAAAATCATGGGAGCCCTTGTATCCAGTGCAGTTCGAGTATGTCCGCTCTGAAATCAATACCCAGTTTGCCAACATTGCCACTCCAAATGAGGCGGTGGCGGCGATTACGTTTAATGTCGAGTTAGGTCCGGCAAATGGCGAGATGCATTTCTGTTTCCCCTATTCGATGCTGGAACCAATCCGCGACATACTGGCGTCATCATCACAAGGTGAGGTGCTAAGCGCCGACAAGCGCTGGGTAAAGCTGATGACACAGCAGGTACAGGCAGCAGAGATCGAGATTGTGGCAGATCTGGCTAAGACCTCAATGCAGCTTGGCGAAGTGCTGAACATGAAAGTAGGTGATGTCATTCCGCTCAATATTGCTGAAGAGATTGAAGGGCAAGTCGATGGCATCCCGGTGATGCTATGTAAATATGGATTGTTTAATGGCCAATATGCGTTGCGCGTAGAGAAGCTTTTAAGATCTAACTCATCTGAATATATTAAAGGAGAACCTTATGGCGACTGATGCTGTAGAAGAGGTTGTTGAAGAAGCGATGGAAAATGACTGGAGTGCTCAGTCAGCCGCAGAATCCTCTGTGTTGCAGACCAGCAATGTTGAACAGGCTCAGGTGTTTTCGGAATTCACGCCGAAAAACAAGCTGAATGAAACCCAAAACGACATTGATTTTATTCTGGATATTCCAGTACAGCTTACGGTGGAATTGGGGCGCACCAAAATCGCTATCAAGAATCTGCTGCAATTGGCACAGGGCTCGGTAGTCGAGCTGGACGGCATGGCCGGTGAGCCGATGGATGTGTTGGTGAACGGATGTCTGATTGCGCAGGGCGAAGTCGTAGTGGTAAACGATAAGTTCGGTATTCGTTTGACTGACATCATCACGCCGGCCGAGCGTATCCGCAAAATTAACAAGTAAGTTATTCAGAAAATTATCCATGAAGATGCGTTTGAATCTACTGTTTTTGAGTTTTTTCCTCATGTCTTGTAGCGCGCTGGCTGCGGATACTATAGCGGCATCGCCAACAGGCGGTGTGTTGAAAATGGTGCTGGGTCTTGCCGTGGTATTGGCCGTGATGGCGCTGCTGACTTGGGTATTAAAGCGCATGATGCCGGGAGCAGGCGGCAATAAACAGTCGGTGGTGCGTGTTGTGGGCGGTGTCAGTGTTGGTTCGCGCGAACGTGTCGTGGTGGTGGAGGTGGCAGGGCGCTGGATCGTGGTTGGCGTAGCGCCCGGACAAGTAAACGGCATTGCTGACCTAGAGGCCGGTTCATTGCAGATATCAGAAAATGTTTCAGGTGCCGGTAACCAGCTTAACCCAAATTTAGGTGCACTTACACAATCATTAGCGCCATCGTTTGCGCAATGGTTAAAGAAATCTACGGCCAAGATGGCTGGAAATAAGATGGCAGGAAAAACAGATGCAGAAAAAGATGCGCAAGAATAATCTAAAACCTATATGGATGCTGGTGTTGGTCGCACTTGCTCTGCCGCTTACCGCATTTGCAGAGAATGGCTTGCCTCTGGTGAACGCATTGCCGGCGGCGGGTGGCGGTCAGAATTATACATTGAGCCTGCAGACCTTAATTCTGCTGACTTCTCTGACCTTTTTGCCGGCAGCGTTGCTGATGATGACAGGGTTCACCCGCATTATCATCGTACTGTCGCTATTGCGCCAGGCACTGGGTACACAATCCGCGCCACCCAATCAGGTGATGATAGGCTTGGCATTGTTCCTCACTTTTTTTGTGATGAGTCCGGTCATAGACAAAATCTACACAGAAGCCTACCAACCGCTCGCAGAAAACAGAATCACAATGCAGGAAGCGATGGATAAAGGTGCTGAGCCGCTTAAAGCCTTTATGATGAAACAAACGCGCGAAAGTGATCTCGCATTGTTCGTGAAAATGGCGCAAATTGAAAAAATAGAAACGCCGGAGCAGGTGCCGTTGCGGGTTCTGGTACCGGCTTTTATGACGAGCGAGCTTAAAACTGCGTTCCAAATCGGTTTTGCCATATTCATTCCATTTTTAATTATCGACATGGTCGTGGCTAGTGTGTTGATGGCGATGGGGATGATGATGGTGTCGCCCGCGATTGTGTCGCTACCCTTTAAGTTGATGCTATTTGTACTGGTCGATGGCTGGCAGTTGTTGTTAGGCTCGCTGGTACAAAGCTTCTATTAGAGACCTTGTGCAACTACTGCGCTCAATAATACAAGGAAAACCAAATGACTCCGGAAAGCGTAATGACTCTAGGCAGGAATGCAATGGAAATCACGTTGCTGGTGGCTGCGCCCATATTGCTCACAGTGCTTATCATCGGCCTGGTCGTCAGCATATTTCAGGCCGCCACACAGATTAACGAAGCTACATTGTCATTTATTCCCAAGCTGGTGGGCGTGTTTGTGGCACTGATATTCGCTGGCCCATGGATGCTCACCACCATGGTGGATTATATGCATCTGGTGTTTACCGGCATTCCGTCGATGGCAAATTGATCTGATCAGTCAGCATATTTTTAGGTTGATATGGTTTCAATCAGCAGCGAACTTCTTCAAACATGGATCATCAGCCTGCTCTGGCCTTTGACCAGGGTGCTGGGCGTGATGGCGACAGCGCCTATCTTCAGCCATAACACGATTCCCAACCGGATCAAGCTGGGCATAGGCATTGTGTTTACCATGATTATTATGCCTACGCTGCCGCCTTTGCCGCAGTTCGAGATATTCTCGTTTCAAGGTCTGCTGATTTTGGTCCAGCAGCTTGTCATCGGGCTGGCGATAGGCTTCAGTATGCGGCTGGTCTTTGCTGCGGTTGATCTGGCAGGGCAACTGATTGGCATGTCCATGGGCTTGGGCTTTGCTACTTTTTTCGATCCGCAGTCACAAGGCCAGAGCACTGCGGTGAACCAGTTTTTGATTCTTCTCGCTATGCTCATTTTTTTAAGCCTGGATGGCCATTTGATGATCGTGACCGCCATGGCCAATAGCTTCATTACCATGCCAATCGCAATTGGCGGGAGTGGAATCAACCCGATGAAAATTGCACTGTGGGGTGAAACAATTTTCAGTGCAGGCCTGCTGTTGGCCTTGCCGGTAGTGGCTGCATTGCTGATTACTAACATGGCATTGGGGATATTGACCCGAACTGCGCCACAACTGAATTTATTCGGTATAGGTTTCCCTATCACCTTAAGTATCGGTTTTTTAGTACTGGCATTGGCACTGCCGGGCATGCTCAAGCCGATTGAAAACTTTATTGAACAAGGGATAAGCAATATGCATCAAGTGGCTGTGCCTGTTGAAGTGCCTGCGGCATCATCGCTGATCCCGTCTCAATCTTTTGGCAAGCCATAAAGCTTCAATATGGGTGACTTGATATAGCCAGGAACTCGATACAGAGTTTCATTCCGGCGCATCAAGGCTGTTTCAGAGTTTATCCATCAAAAAATACTTAGCGAATTCGTCATAAAACACAATGCCAGCTAATGGCCAACAGGCAGCAATGGCCACTTCTGAAGTATCTGGTAGCGCGCCCCTTGATCAGTCATGACCGATTCCACCAGCACAAACGCGTCTACCTGCCACGTGATGGGTGCAATGGCTTGGGATTCCAAAATATGTCCGACTTGACGTAACAATGTGACATGCGGATTAAACTCATAATTTTCAAACAGAAAACCCGCCGCTATCAACTCCTGTTGCAGCGCTGTGGCTAGTTGGTACAGTGCTGGCACTTCCACCAGCGGTGTAGCATAAGCAATCCGGTTATATGACCAAAATGACAGTCTATCCAGTACAAACCTAAAGGGTGGCACTGACACCTTGCCCGCGGTTTGCCTTAATAGCGGCAGACGTGCACGCTCCATTTCTCCCAGAAACAGCAATGTCATGTGCAGAGTATCTGCATCCATAATGCGCCCCTCACACAGCGGCAGATATTCCGTTGCTAATGAATGTAGCGTCCTTTGTACTAATTCTTCTGGCCACAAGGCAAAAAATACGCGCGCTACACTTGAATTTTTTATCGGCATTTCATGTTGGCATGTATTCAAAATGGATCATTTTCCTCTTAAATTCGCATTTTATATCGCACAGTTTTTTAACATGAACTTAGTATAATGCTTAGTAAATTACAATGGTTGATAGCAACGATGCCTAATCAGTGTGGCCATGCCCCGAGTAGAATGCTGTCCCGCACGCAACTTATTGCGGGGGAATAAGAATGATCATCCCTCCAGCTCTACCACAAAAGAAGCTGCGCCTCGTGATTCATGGCCGGGTGCAAGGCGTGTTCTTCCGCAACTCGATGCGTCTGCAAGCGCAAAAGCTGGGGATCAGCGGCTGGGTGAGAAACCGAAGCGATGGCTCGGTAGAGGCCGTGGTGCATGGGAACTCCGCTGCCGTGGATTCAATCGTGCGATGGGCCCACCGCGGCCCGGAGCTTGCGCATGTTGAGCGAGTAGAAATCGAGCTGGACGATGGTGGTTATAACAACTTCGAGGTCGTCGGATAATCCACAAATCGTGGATAGTCCAAATTTTGGAATTAACGTTCCAGCAAACTCATGGTTTATATAAATTGAAATAGCGACAGTTTGGTTGTTTCTACAAATGATTTCTGTGCCGCTTCCATAATGGTTTGCTGTTTCGCGAGGTCTGAGAGTGCGCTGGCATAGTCAAGATCCTCCAGCTCGGAGAGGGATTTGCTGTATTGCAGGGCACGGTCTGCACCTGCGGTGTCCAATGCATCAAGCTCATTCAGTTTGGAGCCGATAGCAGCACGTACATTGAGTACATTGTCTACCGAGCCCTGCAGATTGCTGATGGCTGTTGCCAGGCCGCTACTGAAGGCTGCCTGCGTGGCGGCATTGGTGATCGGCGTGTTCAGCAATGTCACTAGATTGCTCAAAGTGGTAAATACATCATTACCGCCAGCTTGAAATACGTTGTCACCGCTGATATTTGCCGCCATCAGGCGCTGCGCATCCACCTGAATCAACTGCTGGTTACTATCACCAGCATAACTTGCACCTGAAGCATTGGCTATAAAGGGTTTGGTATCTGTTTTAAAGCCGGCATAAATAAAATCTCCCGATGAATCTTGCGTGTTTGCAAGGTTGATCAGTTCTTCAAGGGAGCCGTTAAGTTCTGTCGCAATAAACCCTCTTTGTAGATCTGAAAGAGAGCCATTGCCAGCACCGACCAATGTAGATTGTGTGGAAACAAGAAGGCTGGTAATGCTGGCAAGGCTCGATTCCAGCGTATTGAGTTTGAGCTGCGCGGTTTGACGGCCACTTGCGAATGAAGCATTAACTCCCTGTGCATGAGAGATCTCTAAGGCACGCGTCGAAGCAATAGGATCGTCTGACGGCAGTGTTATACGCTTGCCTGTAGAAATCTGCTGTTGCAGTTTGGTCTGGTCTGCCTGTAGCGAGCTGATTTTTGAAATGCCGCTTTGGTAGATGGTGTTGGTACTTATGCGCATAATATATTTCCTTGGGAGTCTTTCCTTAACCTAATGACCTAATTGCAGCAGCACATCAAAAAGCTGACTGGCGATTTGCATCATCTTGCCGGCGGCCTGATAAGCCTGCTGGTAGCGGAGAAGATTGGTTGCTTCTTCATCCAGATTGACACCTGACTCTGCCTGCACCGCTGCGGTTGCCTGTTCGAGCACTTTGGCTTCTGTTAAACCGATGACTTTCAATTCACGCGCTTTGTTGCCTACGGTGTTGACGAGCTGACCGAATGCATCCGAGTAATTGGTTTTGCTGTTATTTAACGTACCCTGGCTTTGCAGGCCTGCTAGCAGCAGCCCATTCCGGTTATCGCCCGAACCAGTGCTGGTATTGGGCGCAATTGTAAACTGGTCGCCATTTGCAGGCGCGCCAGTAATCACAAAGCTTAAGCCGCCCACGGTAATGGTCGCGCCACTGGTATAGGTGATAGGCGTGCCTGCTGGAAAGGTTGTTGTTACACCGCCCGAAGTTACTGTCACGGGTTGTGTTGACGGTGCCAGGGTGAGTGTGCCAGGAAGTCCGCTTGTATAGGTAAGTCCAATCGGGCTTGCGAGCGGACTTGCTGCATAGCTAGTCCCGGCGGTGGGCGCGCTGATAGCGGCCGCGCCGGTATTGGCTGCATTGGCGTTCGAACTTAGTGCAGGGCCGCCCACAGCTAATTTGCTGGCATCGGTAAAAACCAAGCTCATGGTGGTCGCAGCGTTTTGTGTAGGGCGGATAACAAAATCATCGCCTGCCAGCATGGTGCCGGAAATCTGGCTAAAGCTCAGGCCATCGATGGTCTGGGGCAGGCTGGTAAAGCTCTGCACGGTTTTGTCACTGAGCCGGGTAATCTTATAGTTAGTGCCATCGTACTGCAGGCGGTAATCGCTGCTGGTAATTGCGCGGGCATCCATAATTTTGCTACTGACGATAGCCGATCCGGTGTTGTCGCTGTTGCTGCTGACCGCTGGGTCAGGAATGCTGAACAGGGCGCCACCAGGATTGCCGTTCTTGTCCAGGCCTTGTGCATGCTGGGTATTAAAGGTTTCTGCGAGTACGACTGCAATTTGCCCCAGCTGATTCTGCACGGTGTCCAGAGATTCGCTGCGGAACTGAAGCAAACCGCCTATCTCCCCGCCTGGCAGGCTGTCTATACCCAAGACCGTGGTTTTGGTCTTATTCTGATAAGCGACTTCCAACCGACCGGGATCTGTGGGAGAGGAGGTCGTGATGAGCGAATTGGTGACGGTGCCCACGACTAATGGCAGGCCGTTGCCGATAAATATGTTATAGCTACCCTGGTTCTGTGGCACGACAGTCGTCTTGATCTGTTTGCTGAGCTCAAGCACCAGCTGATCACGCTGGTCCATCAGGTCATTGGGCGGATTGCCGGCAGAGTTGACGGCTTTTTCAATCACATCATTCAATCTGGCGATCTGTTTGGCATAGCTATTGACCATGCTGACGCTGGAGGTGAGTTGTGTATTGACGCTGTCGCGAATTTCGTTAAGGCGGTTGTTTGTGCTTTGAAAGCGGTTGACCAGGGATTGGGCATAGGACAACATGGTTTGCCGTGTGGGCGTGTCGCCCGGGTTGGCAGAAAGACTCTGTACGCTGGCAAAAAAATCATTAAGTGCAGGATTAAGGCCTGCGGAGGCATCTGAAAGCATGTTTTCTATAGCGCCAAGGTTCGAGCTATAGACATCCACCCCCGAACTTACCGCCTGGCTATTGACAACCTGCCTGGCCAGTATTTGATTGTAAACACGTGTTACTGCTGAAATCTCGGTCCCTTGGCCAATATAGCCATAGCCGAAGTTCTGCGCCTGTGCGGCAGACTGAACCACGACCTGCCTTGAGTAGCCTGGCGTGGAAGCATTGGCGATATTATGCCCGGTGGTGCTAAGGCCGACCTGAGCCGCATTCAGCGCACTTGTTCCGATGCTTAGTATGTTGGAAGCCATGATATCTTTTCGTCAAAATCCATAATATAAGTTTGATGACGGCATAAATATTGATAACTTTAGGCCGACTAATTAAAATAATTTTTTACGATGCCAATACTTTCTGTATCACGCTGGCGAGTTTACTGGCGTATTGGGGGTCGGTGGCATAGCCGGCTTTTTGCATGGCTTGCGCATAACCGTTCACGTCTTGCAGGTTCGCCATGACTTTTTCGTAGCGCGGATTACTGCGCATCATATTGGCAAAATCTTTGAATGAATCTGCGTAACTGTCATAAGCGCGGAATTTTTCGATACGTTTTTGTTTGATGCCATTGATATATTCAGTCGTCATAGCTTCTACGACTTTGCCATCCCAGTTCCCAGTGGCTTTAATGCCAAACAGATTGTTGCTGGGAGTACCATCGGCAGCTTTGATCTCACGCTTGCCCCAACCGCTTTCCAGTGCGGCCTGGCCGAGCATCAGGTGGGCAGGAACGCCGGTGGCGCGGCTTGCCGCTTCGGCGTGCTGCGCCATGCGGGTTTGAAATTCAGAAGCGCTACTGCTAAATGATTTGTTGCTTATCAGACTGTTTTCCGAAGGCAGAGGATTGCTATGAAGTGTCTTGTTTTCAATAGGCTTAGATTCAGGCGCTTTTGCATTTATGGGTGAAAGCGGGTTTCTGATCAGCGCCGATCCTCCTTGCAGGTGAGAGCCGGATATAGCGGATTCATCAGTTACCGCCTGCTGCATGGTGTTTGTAGCCACATAACCACTTTTACTGAGTTGCCTGGCAAGCACATCCGCCAGCCCTAGACCTTTTGAAGCCAGGTTGCTGCTCAGTTGCTGATCAAGCATCGAGGTGAAAGTGCGGCTTTGTTCATTGTCAAAGGGGTTGTCCTGCGGTGAGGCTTCGCGCATGCTTTTCAGCATCATATTCATGAAGATGGCTTCAAACTGCTTGGCGACACCCTTGATTGCCTCAGGCGAATTTTCTTTGGCCGCCTGCTTGAGGTTGTTTAGGCCGTTGGCATCAAAAGCGACTTTTCCAGACAAATCCGCACTGTTAATCATGGTAAAGTTCTCTGGTAATCATGTTAGATAATCTCTAATTCCGCACGCAGAGAGCCGGCTGCCTTCATGGCCTGCAATATCGCGAGCAAATCTTGCGGCGTGGCGCCGATTGCATTAAGTGCTTTAACCACATCAGAAAGATTGGCGCCATTGTTCAGCTGCAACACCTTACCAGGCTCTTTATTGATATCAATTCTTGAAACAGCCGTGGAAACGGTCTGACCATTTGAAAACGCCCCAGGCTGGCTAATGACCGGCGCAGTGTCGATAACCACTGACAGGTTGCCATGTGATACGGCGCAGCTTTCCAGCGTGACGGCTTTGTTCATCACCACCGAACCGGTGCGTGCGTTGAGGATGATCTTGGCTGAGCCCGTGGCAGGCGAGATGTTGATGGATTCCAGCGCGGCAAGAAAAGATACGCGACTATTCCCTGTGGGAGGTTGTACCCGAATCACGCGGCCATCTTGCGCAAAAGCGGTATTCTGGCCAAATTTACGGTTAATGGCATCTACCACCAGAGCGGCAGTGGAAAAGTCCGATTCTTTTAATTCCAGATTAACGCCGTCAGTCTGGCTGATTGGATTAGGGAGCGCGCGCTCAACGGTAGCCCCGTCTGAAATACGGCCTACGCTTAAATGGTTGATCTGGGTCTGGCTGCCATTAGCCGAGGCACCGACACCGCCGACCACCAGATTGCCTTGCGCAATCGCGTAAATCTGGCCGTCAGCGCCTTTAAGCGGGGTCATCAGCAAGGTGCCGCCGCGCAGGCTTTTGGCGTTTCCCATAGAAGAAACGGTTATATCCAGGGTTTGACCGGGCTGTGCAAAAGCCGGCAGGCTGCTGGTCACGATGACCGAAGCCACATTCTTAAGTTGCAGATTGGTACCGGGGGGCAAGCTGACACCCATTTGCTGCATCATGCTGATGATGCTCTGTACCGTAAACGGTGTCTGAGTGGTCTGGTCACCTGTGCCATCCAGACCAACCACTAGGCCGTAGCCGATGAGCTGGTTATTCCTGACGCCCTGGATAGAGGCCAGATCTTTCAGTCTTTCCGCATGGGCTGTCGGAACGATCATCACGCTGCAGAAAAGCAGAAGGCAGGCGATTTCATGCCTGTTTTCCATGATGATGTTAATAATGTTTTTTAAATATCTGCTCATGATTTTCTGCCAGTTATAACGGAATAAAACTGAGGAAGAATCGTGTCAGGATCGACATGATCTGCGCCGTATCAATCTTGCTGTTCGTTCTGTATTCGATGCGTGCGTCCGCTATTTTTGTTGAAGGTACGACATTGCCCGAGGTGATTGTATCCGGGTTAACTACCCCGGAAAAACGCACAAATTCCGTACCTTTATCAAATGCAACTTGTTTTTCGCCACTGACAACAAGGTTGCCATTTGCCAGTACATCAACAACTGTAACGCTGATGGAGCCGCTGAAGTTGTTGCTGGAGTTCGCAGCAGCTTTGTCCTCATTCTTGATGGAAGAGTCAGCAGCTAGAGTGATGCCGCGCAGCGTAATCGGCAAGCCGGTTGGCGGGGTAAGCGAGGCATCCACAGAGCCTGTCTTGCTGGCTGAACTGCCGCCAGCCTTGGTCGCAGAGGTGTTTTCAGTGATATTGATGGTGAGGATGTCACCCACATAACGTGGGCGCCTGTCTTCAAACATTGGCCGGTAAGCCGCATTGTTGAAAATCGCACCATTGTTGGCCGAGGTTGCCGGAATCGCCTGTGGTTTGGCGGTCATCGGCTGCTTAACAATGGAATCCGGCGTAACTGCACAGCCGCCCAGCAGTAACATGCTGAAAATAAAATATTTTTTAGTGGCCTGCATCATCGATTTTATATTTTCAAAAAATATGTGCATATAAATGTTTATCCGGTGGTGTTTACGCCTGGCTCAAATTACATTTGTGCCAGTTTCTGCAGCATCTGGTCAGATGTGGTAATCGCCTTGCTGTTGATTTCATAGGCGCGCTGAGTCTGTATCATGTTAACCAGTTCTTCCACCACGTTGACGTTAGAAGTCTCCACATAGCCTTGTGAAAGAATGCCTGCGCCATTGGCGCCTGGTGTATTTGTGTTGGCGTTTCCGGAAGCGGAGGTTTCTACAAACAGGTTTTCGCCTTTAGCCAGTAAGCCGGCCGGATTGATAAACGTGGCAAGCTGCAGCGAACCGACCTGAGTGGCCGCCGCCGTGCCTGCGGTTGTGACAGAAACCGTGCCATCGCGGCCTATGGTGAGGCTTTGCGCGTTGGCGGGAATAGTAATGGCAGGCTGTACCGGGAACCCGCTTGAAGTGACCAGCTGGCCCTGGCTGTCGACCTGGAAAGAGCCATCGCGGGTGTAAGCGGTCGTGCCATCCGGCAGCAACACCTGAAAGAAACCGGCGCCCTGAATGGCGACATCCTTATCGCTACTGGTTTGCTGCAGATTACCCTGTGTAAAAATACGCTCTGTGGCGACAGGTCTTACGCCCGTGCCAAGCTGCAAGCCTGACGGCAGCTGTGTCTGCTGTGAAGACTGTGCGCCTGGCTGGCGGATATTCTGATACAGCAAGTCCTCAAACACCGCGCGCGAACGCTTGAAGCCATTGGTGCTGACGTTGGCCAGGTTGTTGGCAATCACGTCCATTTGCGTTTGCTGCGCATCAAGACCGGTTTTTGAAATCCATAGTGAGCGTATCATTTTATTTTCCTTAAAAATCAGCTGCTAAGTCGATATTAACCCCATCCTGCTTAATTCATACTGAGGAGTTGACTGGCTTTATTGGCGTTATTCTCAGCGCTCTGTACCAGCTTCATCTGCGTTTCAAACTGTCTGGCCAGGCTAATCATGCTGACCATGGCTTCCACTACGTTCACATTGCTGCCTTCGAGCGCACCGCTGACGACATTGACGTTTGCATCGACTTCGGCATTGCCATTTTTGGTGACAAACAGCCCGTCTGCCGCGCGTGTCAGCTCTGCCTCAGGCGGATTGACCAGTTTCAGGCGGCCAATCGCATTGGATGGGCCGGGCAGGGTGCTGTTGGATACCGAAGAAATAGTGCCGTCTTTGGCAATCGAAATCGTGACGTCCGGCGGAATGCTGATAGGCCCGCCATCCCCCATCACGGTCTGGCCAGATGCCGTTTGCAGCAGGCCGTTTTCGCTAACCTTGAGGGAACCGTTGCGCGTATAGCCTTCAGAGCCGTCTGCGCGCTGAACCACCAGCCAGCCTTTGCCCTGAATCGCGACATCCAGGTCGCGACTGGTGGCTTGGATAGCACCAGGGTTGAAGTCAGCGCCTACGGTCGCATCGACAACAAAAGCGCGCGTCGGCAATCCTTCGCTGATTACCGGCACCGCACGAAACGAATCCACCTGTGCCTTAAAGCCAGTAGAGGTGGCGTTGGCCAGATTGTGTGCGGTGGTTGCCTGCTGCTCGAGTATATGTTTTGCGCCTGTCATTGCGGTATAAATCATGCGATCCATAGTGCGCCTCCTTGTTTAGGTGTTAACTAGCTTAGGTTAGCCATTAACGCAGGTTCACCAGGGTTTGCAGCACCTGGTCCTGTGTCTTAATGGTCTGTGCGTTGGCTTGATACCAACGCTGTGCTGTAATCATATTCACCAGCTCGGCAGTCAGGTCAACATTCGAGTCCTCAACAGCGGATGATTGCAGTACGCCCAATGAGCCGGTATCCGGCGTTCCAACCAGCGCAGCGCCAGAAGTCGCGCTTTCAGCCCAGGCATTGCCGCCGAGCGATTGCAAACCATTCGGATTAACAAAATTGGCCAGTACGACTTGCCCCAAGACTTTGGATTGACCATTGGTATAACGTCCGACAATGGTGCCATCCGAGCCGGTGTTGAATCCTGACAGACGTCCGGATGTGAAACCGTCTTGCGACAGGCTATTAACGCTGAAGTTGGAGCCGAATTGCGTGCTGCCGGAATAGTCCAGGGTGAGTGGAACAGGCGTTATCGCGCCTGTGGTGACCGCAAAAGACACTGGTGCGGCACTAGCGGGTGTAACAGTCGGTGCAATACCGGTGCCGGTAAATGTCATCGTGGCTGTCGGAGTTGGTAGCGCTGTCGTCGGCACGCCGTCAGCCGCTGTAAATACATCCCATGAGCCTGCAGCTGTTTTTACGAAGAAGCTTTGTAAGGTATGTGAATTACCAAGACTGTCGAATACCGTCACAGCGGTAGAGTTATGATAAGTGGTTGGGTCTGCAGGATCGAATCCAGCTGCTGGCAATGGAGTGTTACGGGAATCGAGATTAACCAGGCCGACTACAGTTGCAGTAGCGGAAGGCTGCAAATCGGAAGTGTTGATGTTGATTTCTGTCGGTGCTCCGGTTGACAGGTTGCCTAGTGCATCCGCGACATAGCCCGTCAGGCGCTTGCTTTCAGCATCCACAATATAGCCAAGTTTATCCATTTGGAACTGACCATTACGAGAATAAGTAATGGCGCCGTTATTACTCATGCGGAAAAAGCCGCCGCCGTTAATGGCGATATCCAGCGAGTTGTTGGTGCTGGTGATATTGCCTTGCGTGTATTGCTGAGATACGTTTGAGATTTTGGTGCCAATACCAATTTGTGATGCACCGCCACCGCTGAGGGAGTTGGCAAACACATCAGCGAATTCGGCGCGTGATTGCTTGAATCCTACCGTATTGGCATTTGATACGTTATTGCCAATCACTTCCAGTTGTTTTGATGCTGCATTTAAACCGCTTAACCCTTGTTGAAAACTCATGATTTTCTCCTGATTGTTTCTGTTAAATAAAGGTGGTTAGAAAATTTCTTTCACGTCACTTGTGCTTACCGATGCCAGATTGCTCAAATTCAGCTTGATGCCGCTGGCGTTATTAGAGATGCTCATTACTCGAGCGTAGCTAAGGCTATCGGCCGCAACGCTCTGGCCAGACGTGGTTGCAGTAACATCAAATTTGTAACTGCCGGCCTTGGCGACTGAGCCGTCATCTGTAAATCCGTCCCAGCTTAAAGGCAGCGTGCCCGCCTCCTGTGCCCCCAGTGCCATGGTTCTGACGGTGCTGCCTGCAGAGTCTTTGATAGTAACAGTCAGCTTGTCGGCACCGATCGGCAAGTCAACACCAAAGTAACCGCCAGCGCCATTGGTGCGCACTTCATTGCCAGATACCAATACGTTGTGGCCGATCATGCTGGATGCCTGATAGGACTGGCCGGTTTGTACGCTACCAATTAGTGATTCCAATGTGTTGTTGAGTTTGTCGATGCCGGTGACGGTAGACAATTGCGCCATCTGGCTGGTCACCTGGGCGTTATCCATCGGGTTGAGCGGGTCCTGATTTTTCATCTGCGTGACGAGCAACATCATGAATCTGTCCTGTGCTGCATCCACACTGCCTTTGGCGGTGTTTTTCTTACCGTTCACGCTGTCCAGCAAGGCCTGGGATGCCGTATTTGTGGTGTTTTGTACTGTGGTCATATGGTTTCCTTTAGATTTTTGTATCAGCTAAATATCTATTGCTGGCCGATTGTGAGCGTTTTCAGCAGCATGGTTTTAGCCGCATTCATGGTTTCCACGTTGTTCTGATAAGAGCGTGAGGCAGAAATCATATTTACCATTTCCTCAGTCACATTCACATTGGGCATCGTGACGTAGCCTTTTTCATCTGCCAGCGGATGTTTAGGGTCATACACCACTTTAGGTGGTGCGCTATCCTCAATTACCTTTTGCACTTTGACGCCACTGGCATCGGGCGACTTGGTCGGTATCGCGCTAAACACGACTTGTTTGGCTTTATAAGGCGTGCCGTTGGCACTGGTTGCACTATCTGCATTGGCCAGGTTGCTGGCTACCGTGTTCAATCGCTGCGATTGCGCACTCATGGCAGAGCCGGAAATATTGAATACATTAAATAGAGACATATTTTTCTCCTATCAAAATTTGAAGATTACTGACCTTGGATAGCCGCAAGCATTTTTTTAAGCTGCGCGTTGATCATGGTCAGACTGGCTTCGTAGCGGATGCCGTTATCAACGAACTGGTTGCGTTCCACATCCATATCTACCGTGTTGCCATCTACGCTGCCTTGAATAACCGGCCGAAACAGCGGTTCGCCAGAAGCGCCATTTGACATGCCTTTTGAAGGCATGCCATCTAAATGCCGCGCCGAGGTTTTAGCCGTATTAAAAGTTTCCTTGCTGATGTCGGCAGCGGCAGCCTGCATGGCAGATTTAAAGTCTATGTCACGGGCTTTGTAATTCGGCGTGTCCGCATTGGCAATATTGGCCGCGATAAGCTCCTGGCGCTGGCCGCGCACTCTTAATGCGGTTTGATGAAAACTCAAAGCATCGTCCAGTTTATTCAACATCATCATTTCCTTTCATCACGGCCTTTGTCTTTCAGGTTAAAGAAATGACACTTTTTGCCGTTAACATACATGAGGGCTAGTCTAGGATTAAAAAACTGACTTTGATCTGGAAAGTAAACGGGTAAATCTCGTCCTATTTTGCGTTTTGCTATACAAAATATTCCGTAGAATACATATTCATCAATTTGCCTTTACGGATGGGGATAGAGATGAACCGGATCAGCCAATACTTGCGATTAAATTCGGCGCGAACAGCTTTTGCGCTAGTGGCCATGATAATGTCGGCGCTCGGTCATGCCGAAATCTCGGCCATCCCTGCAGCCGCCCAACCATCCGCAAAACAGAACTTGGGCGTGATAAAAACCAAAGTCACCGAGTTTTTAGAGGTGCAGACCGCTGGCTACCCAGGTAAGGTGAGCGTGCATGCTGGTGCGGTAGACCCCAATTTGAGATTGCCGCAATGTGCGGATATGCAGGTTTTTCTGCCGGCAGGAAGCCGTGCCTGGGGAAAAACCAGTGCGGGCGTGCGTTGCAATGCACCTAATCCATGGACGATCTATGTGCAGGCAACGGTCAATGTGGTTGCACAGTATCTGGTGGCAGCCGCGCCCTTGGCACAAGGACAGGTTGTTACAAACCAGGATCTGCTTTTTGAAAGCGGCGATCTGACACAATTGCCGGCAGGGGTCTTTACCGATCAGGCGCAGGCAGTTGGGCGTACAGTGAATATATCTATGCAGGCTGGTACAGTGTTAAGGCAGGAAATGCTGAAAATTTCTCCGGTCGTGCAGCAGGGGCAAACCGTCAAGCTGACATCCGTCGGCAACGGCTTCAGTGTTTCTGCCGAAGGGCAGGCGATGACCAAGGCCAACGAAGGGCAGGTTGTGCAGGTGAAGGTGGCCAGTGGCCAGATTGTGACCGGAATTGCACGTAACGGTGGCCAGATTGAGGTTAGATTTTAATGTGTTGGTGTGCAGCTGATTTTTTGGGATGCTTATTTTTGAAATATAAAACGCTTAAAAGCATTAAAGTTCGCTTAAACTATGCCGATACAAGCAATAGAGATGCGCTAAGTGTATACCTTAGCCATGCATGGTAAATTTAGGCATAATATATTTCGCGAAAAGGAAAACTCTCATGAAAATTAATGACTCAATCAAAAACAACTTAGGTCTTGGGGTTGATAAGACAGGCGCTGAGAAAACCGGCGCGGGCAAAAAAACCGAGAAATCTCAAAGCAATGCCAAACTTGCAGAAAACGTCACTTTGTCGCCTATCTCGGCGCAGCTGCAGGCGTTAGAGGCGAAAATTGCAGGCGATAACGCCTTCGATGTGGAAAAAGTAGCCGCCATTAAATTAGCCATTGCAAGCGGCCAGTTTAATGTAAGTTCTGAAAAAGTTGCAGATGGGTTGATTGAAACCGTGAAAGATTTACTTAAAAAAACATGAGGACAGTATGAACGTACCAGCTTCTATTAAAGCCATCTCTTTTGAGCAGGATGCTCAATTAGCAAAAGACCTGTTGGCAACCATCCGTAGCGAACAAGCTGCTTTGGTGAGAGCGGATATTGACGCGATAGAAGATTTGCTGGATAAAAAGTCCGAAGTATTGCAACGCATGAATATCGTTGTGATGAACCGATATGAAGCGCTGGCTGCAAACGGCTTTGAACCTAACGAAACCGGCATGGGGGAGTGGCTCAAACAGCAAGCAAAGCCCGCCTTGAATGAAGCATGGGCAAACCTCAAAAAGACACTCATCCAGGCAAAAGAGCTCAATCGCCTGAATGGCCTGCTGATCAACCGGCATTCCATGCTTAACCAGCAACTGCTTGACCATCTGCACGGAAGCTCCGGCCAAGCCGATGTTTATGGCAGAAATGGCCAGGCAAAAGCGCAATCAACGAAGCGCGCTGCTCTGGTGGTTTAATTGATCTGGTTAAGTTAAATTCTGGGTGTTGCCAAGCCTAATTCTGCACCATATTGACTTTCTGAGCAAATGCTTGCAGAATCCTTCATAACGCCATAAAAATAAAAGAGTTTTCATGGTTTCTATATGTACTATATGTCTATAAATATACCAAGTCTAGAAATATGCCAGTAGTTATATCGAATAAGCATTTTGCCAGGCAAGAAAACGCCCCCGCCGCTCGTGATTGCCCTTTTGTTGGCGCTGTAAACCATATTGATGCGTAACCTGAATAAAAAAGAGGCAATATTATCCGCAAGGCTGGCACATTTATACGCCAATAGCCGGCTGGCAATTGGTATTGCATTCCTGCTCGCAATTCTTCTGGTGTTTGTCTTTCATAGCATAGTTCCGTCCGGCTTGATTTATTCCTGGCTGGCATTGGTGTCGTTGATTTCACTGGTTCGTTTATGGATGGTTGCAAAATATCAGCGCTCACCAGTAGCTGATTATCAGACCCTTCAGGCCCGGTTGAGAAACTTACGCTTAGTTATTACCTTTGCCGGTCTGATATGGGGATCGACTGGCCTGCTGATGTTTCCTACAGGTGACCCTGATCATCAGGTGTTTTTAATCTTCATATTGGCAGGCATGTCGACTGCAGTTGTGATTGCCTATGTGGCGGATATTTTCTGCGCAACTGCATTTGGCCTGGCTGTTTTATTGCCCTTGATTATTCGCCTGTTTATGGAGGGGGATAGCCTTTCCGTAACCATGGGCGCCACGGGCTTTCTTTACATTGGCTTCCTTATTGCCAGTATTATTCGTAGCAATAAAATCATCCTCGAGAACCTCACCTTGCATTTTGAGGCGAGTGAGCGTGAGGAAAACGTCAAGATTAGTGATGAATGGCATCGTTCCATACTCAACCGGGCTATGGATGGTTTCTGGCTGACGGATATGCAGGGTAAGCTGCTGCAGGTAAATGAAACCTATTGCCGGATGAGTGGGTATGGCGAGCAGGAGCTGCTAACCATGCATATTCAAGAATTGGAAGCGATTGAAACGGTAGATGATGTAATCAGTCACCTGCAAAAAATTAAAGCGGATGGCGAGGATCGTTTCGAGACCATGCACCGCCGCAAGGACGGAACGCTCTTCGATGTGGAAGTGGGTGTTCAGTATCGTGCTGCAGATGGCGGGCGACTGGTGGTCTTTTTACAGGACATTACGGAACGTAAACAAACGGAAGCGGCCTTGCTGTCGAGTGAGGCCCATTTGCGCACCATCATCGATAATGAGCCGGAATGCATCAAGATAGTGGATGCGCATGGCCGTCTGAAGCAGATGAACCCAGCCGGATTGGCCATGATTGAGGCGGATTCGCTGGCGCAGATGGCTGGGCATTCGCTGCTTGAAGTGGTAGCGCCAGAGCACCGCATGGCCTTTGCGGGGCTGCACAAACGCGTAATTGCCGGTGAATCAGGACAACTGGAATTTGAGGTGGTTGGCCTTAAGGGTGGGCGCCGCTGGCTGGAAACGCACGCCGTGCCAATGCAGGAGCACGGTGAAGCGATGCTGCTTGGTGTCACCCGTGATATTACCCGGCGCAAACAGGCGGAAGAGGCGCTGCGTGAAAGCGTATTTCGCTGGAAATTCGCCATTGAAGGTTCAGGTGACTGTGTTTGGGATACTAATGAAGTTGATCGCACGATAACTTTTTCCAAGACGTGGAAGGAAATGCTTGGCTATTCCGAACACGAAGATATGAACAGTATCGATGAATGGGAGTCGCTCATACATCCTGAGGACAAGATGTCTACGCTCACTGATGTGCAAGACTGTCTCGATGGCAAGATTCCAACTTTCGTCTGCGAGTATCGTATTCTCTGTAAGGATGGGAGCTATAAGTGGATGCTCGATCGTGGTGTAATAGTAAGTCGAAATAAGGATGGTAAGCCATTGCGCATGCTTGGAACAAGTAGTGATATTTCCAAACGCAAGCAGATGGAAGAGGCGCTACGCGAAAGCGAGTTCCGCTGGAAATTCGCTATTGAAGGCTCCGGTGACGGTGTGTGGGATGTAAACGTACAGACCGAAGAGGCCAAGTACTCTAAGCGCTGGAAAGAGATGCTGGGCTATAGCGAAGAGGATATCATGGAGCACCGTCATGAATGGATCAATCGCATCCATCCTCAAGATAAAGCTAAGGTTTTGGCAGCAGGGCAGGCCTATCTGGAGGGTCTGTCAGATAGTTATGTAGTTGAATACCGCCTGCAGTGCAAAGATGGCAGCTACAAATGGATGCTTAGCCGGGGTATGATCGTCAGCCATGATCAAAATGGCAAGCCGTTGCGCGTAATTGGCACGCAGACAGACATCACCGAGCGCAAAACTGCCCAACTTGCATTGCAGCAGACACGTACAGCCTTGGAAGAGTCGCATGACCGCTTTAAGGATCTTTATGAGTTTGCACCTATCGGCTATCTGACCATCAGTAAGCATGGGCTGATTACCCAGCTCAACTGGCGGGCATCCGCGATGCTTGGGATGGACCGCAAGCACATTATCCACAAGCGCTTTGCAGAATTTATTGATGAGAGCGACAAAGGCCGCTGGTCCCGCATGTTTCTGGCGATGAAAGACCTGGCTTCGGGCGAAGAGTATAGTTTTGACCTGAAGTTTCATCTCCATAATCAAATGACCTTTCATGCTAACCTCAACTGTGCACGGATGAGCGATGAGGATGAGCAATCCATGCTGCGGGTCACGCTGGAAGACATCACCATGGTTAAAAAGTCTGAGGCAGATTTGCGCATCGCGGCTACTGCCTTTGAATCGCAAGACGGCTTGATGATTACCGACGCCGAAAACAAGATATTGAAAGTCAACAAGGCGTTTTCCGCCATCACCGGTTATTCCGATGAAGAGGTTGTCGGCAAGTCTCCAAGCATACTCGCTTCAGGCAGGCATGACGCAAGCTTCTTTTCTGCGATGTGGGATACCCTTGATAAGACGGGTCACTGGACTGGCGAGATCTGGAATCGGCGCAAGAGTGGCGATATATATCCGGAGAATCTCACGATTAGCGCTGTTAAAGCAGATAATGGCATTGTCACCAATTACGTGGGGACATTCACCGATACCAGCATGATGAAGGCGGCTGCAGAAGAGATTCAGCAGCTGGCATTCTATGACTCACTCACCCAGCTGCCTAATCGACGGCTGCTTATGGACAGGCTCAAGCACGCGCTGGCTACCATTGGGCGAAGCGGCCGGCAAGGTGCAGTGCTGTTTCTTGACCTGGATCACTTTAAAGTGCTCAATGACTCCCTAGGCCATGATATTGGTGACTTGTTGTTGCAGCAGGTTGCATCTCGCCTGACAGCCTGTGTGCGTGAAGGCGACACTGTTGCGCGCCTGGGCGGAGATGAATACGTGGTTGTGCTGGAAGACCTGAGTGAACAGAGCCTGGAAGCTGCAGCGCAGACGGAAACCATTGCCAACAAAATTCTGGCCGCGCTCAATCAGCCTTATCAACTTAATGAGCATGAACACCACATCACGCCCAGCATTGGTATTGCCCTGTTTAACAACCACCATATTACAATAGAAGAGTTACTAAAACAGGCTGACATCGCCATGTATCAGGCCAAGAAGGCCGGGCGAAACACCATGCGCTTCTTTAACCCGCAGATGCAGATCAGCATTACGGCACGGGTAGCGCTGGAGCGGGAATTGCGCAAAGCGCTTGAGAATAAGCAATTGCAACTGTATTACCAGATTCAGGTAGATAACTCGGGACACGTATTGGGGGCCGAGGCGCTGATTCGCTGGCTGCACCCTGAGCGCGGGCTGGTATCCCCTGCACAGTTTATCCAGCTGGCAGAAGAAACTGGGCTGATCATGTCCATCGGTCATTGGGTATTGGATACTGCGTGCGCCCAAATCAAAGCATGGCATAAACATGCCCATACCCGTGACCTCACACTCTCAATCAATGTGAGCGCCAAGCAGTTCCGTCAGCCCGATTTTGTGGCGCAGGTGCGCGCTGCCATAGAGCGTCATTCGATTGACCCGATGCAGCTCAAGCTGGAGTTAACCGAGAGTCTGTTGTTAGAGAACATCGAAGATACGATATCCTCCATGACCGCTTTAGGTGAGATTGGCGTGCAGTTCTCGCTGGACGATTTTGGTACGGGCTATTCATCCCTGCAATACCTCAAAAGACTGCCGCTATTCCAGCTTAAAATCGATCAGTCCTTTGTGCGCGACATTGTTACCGACAGCCATGACAGATCAATTGTGCGAACCATCATTGCCATGGCACAGAGTCTTTATCTGAACGTGATTGCCGAAGGGGTGGAAACAGAAGAGCAGCGCGAACTCCTTCTTAGCAATGGCTGCAAACGCTATCAGGGATACCTGTTTGGCAGGCCCGTCCCCATTGACCAGTTCAATGCGGCACTGAAGCAAGGGGTTGCGGGTAAAAAAGTAGCGCAGTTGGAACGTTCCTAAAGCATTTGGGCGCTTCTGTAAATTCTGATTTCATCATTCCGGCGAATGCTGGAATCCGATCGAATCAAGCACCTTGATTCCAGGTCAAGCACGAAATGTCATTTTATAGAAGTGCCAATTTATGGCTTGCCGGTTTTCTGCGGCGTGATTTCCAAAGCAGCGTCATCCTGATTTGGAGACTCATACAGCACCATAATGGATACCCGACGGTTTCTGGAACGCCCAAGCGGCGTGTCGTTGTCGCTTACAGGCTGAGCTGAACCGAACCCCAGCGCACTGAGCCGATTATCTGTAATGCCGGCGTCGCTCAGCATCCTGACTACGCTGCTGGCACGCACTGCAGAAAGCTCCCAATTAGAGAAGAAGGTCGCGTTATGGATAGGACTATTGTCGGTATGGCCTTCTACCTGAATGAGGCGTTGGTTTTCTTTAATTAATGCGGCAATTTCATTCATAATACTCGATGCGGTAGCGGCCAGCTCGGCTGATCCCGGGCTAAACAGCAGACTGTCATGAATATCGATACGGATGCCACGGTTATTCTGTGCTACGCGCACTTTGCCTTCGTTGATAAGCGGGGCGAGCGCGTTGGAGAGATCAATGCCCATATTGGTCATGGATTCACGTTCGCGGCGCAGTTTTTCACTATAAAGATGCGATAGCGGCAAGGGTTTGATGAGCGAGCTTTGCTGGCCTTTAATTTTGTTTTTTGTACCGGGCCGGTTTTTGATATGGCCTTCGGTCTCCGAAGGGCTGACACCGGAAAATGCGCTACCCATGGAAGAGGTCAGGTCGTTGTATTTGCTCTGATTAACCGATGAAATAGCGTACATCACGACAAAAAAGGCAAACAGAAGTGTGATGAAATCGGCATACGAAACCAGCCAGCGATCCGGGCTCTCGTCGTCATCTTCTATCGGTTTTCTTCTGATCATGATGTGGTATCGTAATAATTTAGCGCAAATAGGCTAACAGGCGCTCTTCAACAATTCTCGGGTGATCACCATGCGCAATGGAAACCCAGGCATTCAGCAGCATCTCGCGGCGCATCATTTCATGCTGTATCTGTGCTTTGAGTTTGTTTGCAATAGGCAAAAAGATTAGATTTGCTAAACCTACGCCATAGATGGTGGCAACAAAGGCGACCGCAATGCCGCCGCCCAGTCTGCTGGGATCTGTCAGATTCTCCATCACATGGATCAACCCTAGCACAGCCCCTAGAATGCCGATGGTGGGGGCGTAGCCGCCGGCGGCGCTCCATACTTTTGCTGCATTGCGCTGCTGTATTTCATAGAAGTGCATGTCGATGGCGCATATTTCCCGTATCTTGTCCGGCGGTGTGCCGTCAATCATCAATTGCAGCCCTTTTCTGACAAATGGTTCCGTTTCTTTTTTCAGATAAGTTTCCAGCATAAATATGCCTTCTTTACGGGCAAACGTACTCCATACGTTGATGCGTTTTGCTAATGCTTTTCTGTCGTCGATTGGTGTGGCAAAAACATGGCGCACCATCAGCACGCCTGTAATAAAGCTTTTAGCGTCGGTTTGCAGCAGCACCGCACCAAAAGTGCCACATATTACAATCATGAAAGCCGCAGGCTGCAGCAATGAGCCGACATGCCCGCCTTCGATGGCTTGTCCGAATAGAATGCCGATCAGCGCAAGGCCAATCCCGCCTAAACTGCTCCAGTCCATGCTTTCTCTTTAAGGTTTGCACGCAGTCTGGCGATGGCCTGGCTATGTAATTGGCTGACGCGTGATTCGGAAACGTTCATCACCACGCCTATTTCTTTAAGGTTAAGCTCCTGCTCGTAATATAGGCCCATCAGTATCTTTTCCCGTTCCGGCAGCGAGTCGATGGCCTCAATTAGCGCATCGCGGAAATCGCCGGCCAGCAAGCCTTTGATCGGGTCGTTGCTGTCATCCCCTTTAAACCGGTCGAGAAAATGTTCTCCGCCGTCGGTATCATGGAAATCTTCGTAGTAAATTAATTGATGACCGCTGCAATCGCCAAGCATGTCATAGTAATCATCCAGTGAAAGGTCGAGTTTTTTGGCGACTTCTTTTTCGGTCGGCGGCCTTCCCAGCGATTGCTCAAGCTGGCTAATGGCGGCTTCCATATCGCGCATGTTTTTCCTCAAACTGCGCGGCAGCCAGTCCGTATTGCGTAATTCATCCAGCATGGAGCCTCGGATTCTTTGCGCCGCATAGGTTTCAAACTGCGCGCCATGAATATCCTCATAGCGATTGATCGCGTCCAGCAAGCCCATCATTCCTGCCTGTATCAAGTCATCCATTTCAACACTGGGTGGCAGCTTGGCCTTAAGCTGATAGGCAAGCTTCTTGACTAAGCTCGCATGTTGATTGAGCATTTCTTCATGCTGGTCTTTTTTTCCGTGAACTGTATACATAGATAACCCTTGCCTTAAATAAGAGACGCAAGCTTGGTTTTAGCTGCCTGGTCATGCCTGCCGTCTAAGCGCTGAGCGATTTGCTTAAGTGCTGCTGAAGCGCTTGCCAGCGGAAATGCCTCAATGACAGAACGGCCAAGTTTTGCAGCGCGGCTGAGATGGACATCGGGCGGGATAGCGCCAAAATACTCCAATTCGATTTGCATAAAACGCCTTGCCACCTGTGAGATATTATCGAACACAAGCTGCGCCTGGGATTCCGACGCATTATCGACAATGATGCCAAATGAGCGGCTGCCAAGCTGGCCATAAATTTTCTTAATCAGCGCGTAGGCCTCTTTGATTGACTCTGGCTGGTGCGTGAGTTTGATAATAATCTCGCCTTCATTGAGCGCTTTCAGTGGCAACAGATGGTTCGAGTTTAATGCAGCATCCACCAGAATAATTTCATATTGCTGTGCTAAGCCGATAAAAATCGCATTGAGTTGCTCGCCCAGAAAACTGTCCAGCGGTTTGCCGACCTGATGAGCTGGCATCAGTTTGGCAACAGAAAATCCGTTACCGGAATTTTTTATCGCACTTTGCAACAGGGATTCCGAGTTAATCACATCCAGCAGTGCGGGCAGTTTGTTAATTTCATAAATGCTTTCGCTGGATTCATGTGACGCATGCAGAATCAGAACGTCATTTCCATGCGCGACGATCGGTGTGGCCAGATTAGCCATCAGGCGCGCCTGATCACGGCTGGGAGCGGTAGAAAGTATAGAAACCACCCTAGGCCTTGGAGTGGCCATGATTCGCCTGAGCCCTGCGGCCTGGTCGTTTTGGATTTTTCTGTTTTGATTGTTTTGAAAGTTAAGCATAGCTTGCCTCCGCAAATTGAGCGGTGCTTGCAGGATGCACCGTGCTGCCCATCACAAAAGGTAATTCCTCATCCAGAAACTTGAACGGCCAGCTGCGGGCGGCACTTAGTTTAAGGGCATGTTCAATCAACTGCTGTTTGTCTGCCAGGTGGATATCCTCCGGAACGCGCTGGCCATCAGTGGTGTAGTAGAGCTTGAGTTTTTCCCTGATGATGACATCCAGCGTACTGCCTATGGTCGCCGCCTCGTCCTTCTTTGTCATGATGCAGCCTGCGAGGCCATTGCCTTTGTATGCCTTAATGACATCGGCCAGTGTTTCACCGGTGCTGGTTGCGCTCAGGCATAGCAATCGTTTAATGGGCGTATTGGTGCTGGAAAGCATGCTGATCTGTTCTGTCACCATTTGATCGCGCTGGCTGACGCCCACTGTATCGATTAATATCGTGTGTTTGTTTTTAAGTTCATTGAGTGCGATTTGCAGATCTGCTTCATCTTTGACCGCATGCACCATCACGCCAAGGATCTTGCCGTAGATCCGGAGCTGTTCATGACCGCCGACACGGTATGCGTCAGTGGTAATAAGCCCCAGATTCTGTGTGCCATGTTTCATGACATAGCGGGCGGCCAATTTTGCCATGGTGGTCGTTTTACCCACGCCGGTCGGGCCAATCAAGGCAAATATGCCGCCCTGATCCAGCACTTCGGTTTCGCTTTCTACCGAGTTCAGGTTTCTGGCAAGGATGGCCTTGATCCAGGCGGTTGATTTCTCGCCATCCAGGTTCGAGGGCAGCTTTTCAGCCAGATGTCTGGATAAGGAGGCGCTGAAACCGGCATCTAACAACGTGTTCAAGGTTTTTGACTTGATGGAGTCGCGTTGCTGGATATTGCCCCACGAAATTGTGGTGAGCTGAGATTCCACGACGCGGCGCATTTCGCGCATTTCGTTGAGCATCGCTGTCATCTGCTGGCTGGGTACCTGCTGCTCAGACGCATCAACGGGTGACAGTTTTACCGGTGCAGGTGTCCTTCTGGTCTTTTCTTGTACAGGTGCTTTTATCTGCTTGCCTAGTTTGGCTTGTTTGGCAGTTTCAGCCTTAACAGGCGTAGCCTTTTTGGCAGCCATGTCCGAATTCTGAACGCGATTTTTCTTTTTAATATGCGATAACAAAGTTGTCGGTTCGTTACTCATGTCATTTTGTGCAAGTTGCTGGTTCGCCTGACTTGCGGTCAAGGCATGCATGTCTTCTTCCCTATAGGCCATGATTTCATTGCCGCCATTGACCGCGCGGTTGGAGAGGATAATGGCATCGTCTCCCAAACCTCTGCGCACCATGCTCAGTGCTTCATGCGAGTTTTTGCCGAAAAATCGTTTAATGTTCATGCTTGACCTCCAATAAGACTAGTGACACGTATGGTTTTTGAATCAGGTAATTCTTCATGCGATAACACGCGCAAGTGCGGAACTGCGCGGCGAAGGAATTTGGAGAGCGTCGCCCTTAACAGCGAAGGAACCAGTAGCACCGGCGTCATACCCAGTTGTTCCTGTTGTTTTGCCGCAGTTTCCGTCTGCCTTGATAATGTTTCCGCGATGCCAGGCTCGATTGCGGCACCTGTTGTGGTGTTGTTTTGCAAGGCTTGCATTAGCAGGCGTTCGAGATTGTTATCCAATGACATCACTGTCACTTCATTGCCGCTCGGAAATAACTGCTGCACGATGGCACGGCCAAGTTGTACGCGCACAAATGCGGTAAGATCATTTGCGTCTTGAGTATGGGGGGCATGTTCGGCAAGCGTTTCAACAATGGTGCGCATGTCGCGGATATGCACGCCTTCTGTCAGCAGGTTTTGCAACACCTTCTGAATAATAGACAGAGAAAGCAGCTTAGGAACAAGGTCTTCTATCAGTTTAGGCGATTCCTTGCTGATATGGTCGAGCAGTTGCTGTGCTTCCTGACGACCTAATAATTCCGCCGCATGTAGCGAGATGATGTGGTTCAGGTGTGTGGCAATCACAGTGCCTGCATCCACCACGGTGTAGCCCATGCCTTGCGCCTCGTCACGCAGACTGGCATCTATCCAGACTGCAGGTAAGCCAAATGCCGGATCTGAGGTGGTTGGGCCTGGTAGGGCACCGCTTACCATGCCTGGGTCGATCGCCAGAAATTGGCCGAAATGCGATTCCCCGCTGGCAATTTCTACGCCCTTCAGCGTGATGCGGTAGCTGGATGGCTTGAGCTCAAGATTGTCCCGAATATGCACGGTCGGCGCCAGAAAGCCGACTTCCTGAGCAAATTTTTTGCGCAGGCCTTTAATGCGTTTAAGCAGGTCGCCGCCCTGGCTTTTATCTACCAGCGGAATCAGGCGATAACCAACTTCGAGTCCAATGACATCAACCGGGGTGACATCATCCCAGCTGGCTTCTTCAATTTCTGTAGTGACTTCAGGTTTGTTTTCTAGCACAGGCTCGGCTTGTGCATTTTTTTTCTGCTCATCGACCATATAAGCGATACCGGCAAGAATGCCCGCCAGCATCAGAAAGGCAAAATGCGGCATACCGGGAATAGCGCCCATGCCGGCAATAATGCCAGCGGTGACGTAGATCACTTTTGGATTGGAGAACAGTTGTGTCATCAGCTGGCCGCCAATGTCTTCGTTGTTGGCAACTCGCGATACCACCACACCAGCAGCCACTGAAATGATGAGTGATGGAATCTGTGCAACGAGGCCGTCACCAATGGCAAGCAGGGTGTAGTTTTTAACGGCATCGGCAAATGCCATGTCATGCTGCACGATGCCTACAATCAATCCGCCAACGATATTGATGATGATAACCAGGATACCTGCAATGGCGTCCCCGCGCACGTATTTGCTGGCACCGTCCATGGCGCCATAAAATTCTGATTCCTGGCTTATTTCTTTACGGCGAAGGCGTGCTTCGTCTTCACCGATCAATCCTGCATTCAAATCGGCATCAATCGCCATCTGTTTTCCGGGCATGGCATCCAGGGTGAAGCGCGCACCGACCTCTGCAATGCGACCAGCACCTTTGGTGACGACGGTAAAATTGATGATAGTCAAAATAACGAATACCACGATACCAACCGTGTAATTGCCGCCAATCAGAAAGTGACCAAACGCTTCAATCACTTTGCCGGCGGCATCCGGCCCAGAATGGCCTTCAGTCAGCACCACGCGGGTAGATGCCACGTTGAGGGATAACCGCAGCATAGTGGTGACCAATAATACGGTTGGAAAGGCAATAAAATCGAGCGCCTTTTTGGTTTGCAGGCCAATGAGCAATACCATGATGGATAATGCAATATTAAAACTGAATAGCACATCCAGTATCACCGCGGGCAATGGCAATATCATCATCGCCAGCAGCAGTATGATAATCAGCGGTGCTGCAATGTTGCGGCTACCCAGTTTGTTCATCCAGATTGGCAAGTTAAGTGAGTTCATGAGATGATGGCCTCCACATCATGAGCGCTGGCGGCAGGAATCAGGCTGTGTGGATCTAGGGCTTCAGGCACAGGCAAGGCTTTAGGGACTTCCGGATGGAAACCGCCTTCTTTGTTAAAGATGCGCATCTGGAATACATAGGCCAGCACTTCGGCCACTGCAGAATAGAGCGCCTCGGGGATTTCACTGCCCAGTTCGGTATGTGCGTATAAAGCGCGTGCCAGCTTGGGTGCTTCCATGGTGAGCACATTGTGTTCGGCGGCGATCTCACGAATCTTCAGGGCAATGGCGTCGGCACCCTTGGCCACAACTACAGGCGCGCGCATGCCTGCATCCTGATATTTAATGGCTACTGCATAGTGGGTAGGGTTGGTGATGACGACATCCGCTGTCGGGATCTCGGACATCATTCTGCGTTTGGCCATTTCGCGTTGCTGCTGACGGATTCTGGCCTTTATTTCCGGATTGCCCTCAGATTCTTTGGATTCCTGGCGCACCTCTTCCTTGGTCATTTTTAGCTTGTTGGCATAGTGATAAAGCTGGTAGGGCACATCAATGGCCGCGATAAACACCAGCGCGCTCACAATCGACAGGAAGCCTGTCAGCATTAAATCGTTTACTTGTGCAATGCTGGTTTTAAGCGGCAGCAATGAAAGTGACAGAATCGGTTCCATATCATGCGAAACCACTACGTAGGCTACAGTTGCCACTAAAATAGTCTTGGCAATGGACTTGATCAGCTCGACAGCAGAATTCTTGGAGAACATATTTCCCAGGCCCTTCATTGGGTTAAGGCGGCCGAATTGTGGCGCCAGCGCTTTGCCGCTGAATATCCATCCGCCAATCAGGGCAGGTGAGGCGATTGCCACAACCAGTAAAATGAGCGCTAAAGGTGCAAATGCCAGAAGCAGTGTATAGACATTGTCTGACATTCTCATCAACAGTACCGATGCATCAAAAGCCATGGTGCGATCAAAATGCAAACCGGAGCTCATGGCTGCCTTTAATGCCTGATGCAGATGATTTCCCATCATTAAAAAACTTAATCCGGCGGCAAACAGCACGGTCACAGTCGCCAGCTCGCGTGAGCGGGGTACGTCGCCTTCTTCCCGCGCTTTTTCTAAGCGCTTGGGGGAGGCCTGTTCCGTCTTTTCTAAATCGCTGTCTTCTGCCATGACGATTTCCTAAGTTATCTGCTCCATGAAATGTTAATTAAGAAAGTACACCCGGTTTTTTGCTGCGTACTTTTGCTCATGGAATTCATTATTAAGTAAATTAATGTGTTTGTATCTTGAGAATAAAAGGGTGAAAACTGGCCTTTCCTGAAGCCGATAGGTGGAAGATTATTTGGCGGAAAGAAAAAGTTGCTATTTTTTGTAATTTTTAACTTATAAAAAACAACGAGATATAAAATATTTCAGGTTTTTTTTAGAAATTATCCTAAAGTTTTTTCAAGTGCTGCCGATACACACTAATGAAGTGATGCCGCTACTGTTTTTTGTGGAATGCAGTTTCAACGATACAAAATGCATAACGGCAAAAACCAAAAAAACTTTGATCTTTTCCAGGATATTTTTTAATGACATTGATGAATTAGCAGCTTTTATCCGCGCTTAAATTAAACCAGGCGGCATTTTGTGTAATTTAAGTGTTTGAAAAATAAAGATATTAATAACCCCTTGTAGGTGTTTGTAAGACAAACACCTACAAGGGCGTGTCCGCTTGTCTTACCTAAAAAACCGACAAACCCCGATATTTTGTTTCGATTAAAAGGTTCAAAGTACGCCTAACACGAATTGCGAACTTTTTAACAACCACTGAAAAACGAATGGGGAAATAAAATGAATGAATCAGAAATCATGTCAGAAATTAAAGATGCCAACTTGAATTATTTATTGCTAGCGCAGCAAATGATTCGCGCAGATAAAGCGACTGCAATCTTCCGTTTAGGCATTAGTAAAGACATTGCTGATCTACTGGAAGGCTTAAGCACTTTGCAGCTGCTCAAGCTCTGCAGTACAAACATGATGTTAGCGCGCTTCCGTTTTGATGACAGCACCATCCTAGGCATGCTGACCAACTATACAAAAGACCGCTCACAAGCTCATTTACATACCGCTGTGCTAATGGCGGGTCAAAATGCCGGTGCAATGGTGTCATAAACACATCGGGTATATTGAACCAAGACAGATATTGATCCTAGAAAAGGAAAGAATCATGCAAAAGAAAAGTGTAGTGAATGAATCAGAGCAAATCCAGCTGGCTATCCAAATGATCAAACTTGGCGCCAGATTGCAATTACTTGAATCGCAAACGACCTTATCGCGTGAACGCTTGATTAAGCTATACAAAGAACTGAAGGGTGTTTCGCCACCTAAAGGTATGCTGCCTTTCTCTACGGACTGGTTTCTGACCTGGCAGCCCAATATCCATTCATCCATTTTTTACAATATTTACAAGTTTATGGTGGATTATGCAGACGTAAAAGGCATTGACGCCATCATCAAAGCCTACAGTTTGTATCAGCAACAGGTAGTAGAGCAGGATTCAGAAGTGGAGCCGGTGCTGTCGCTGACGCGCGCCTGGACACTGGTACGCTTTGTAGAAAGCAAGATGCTGAAAATGAAAAGCTGTACTTGCTGCGGGGGAGAGTTTATCGTTAACACTTACGATCTGAACCAGAATTACGTATGCAATCTGTGTCATGTGCCTTCTCGCGCAGGCAAAACCAAAAAGGCTAAAGAGCTCAGTTACAAACTGGTTTCGATGACTGCGTAAGGTCAATCATGGGTAATGCACAGAATAGGCGATACATTGAAGAACATAATGTAAATCAGTATGTTGAGCCTGGAATGTTTGATGCTACAGGATCGCCTGCAAAGCGTATAAGTGAAATGCATTTGAAACCTGCAACACTGGCTGTTCTGGTGCAAAGCGCTGCATTAATTATCGTGCTGGGGTTGTCATGGATTGTTCAGCTTCTAGCAGCAGCTTATCTTGATGTGAATTTGACGTTTTCAACGTTGGCTTTGGTGCTGATGCAAGCTTCATTGGCTGCGATATTTTCCTCCCAGGCGGGCATGGCGAGTTGGTGGCGCTGGATTCATCTCTGTTTCCCCATTGCCGTATGGGGCATGTCCAGCTGGCATATCCCCAATGAGTTTTATTTAGCGGGCTTTATTGTCTCTCTAGGCTTGTTCTGGACGACATTTCGCAGTCAGGTGCCATTCTTTCCTTCTCGTCCGGTGGTGTGGCTGCAGGTGGCCAAGCTGATGCCAAAGGGTAAACCCGTGCGTTTAATCGACATCGGCAGTGGTTTAGGCGATATGCCAATGTATATCGCCAAAGCCAGGCCGGATAGCCATATTGAAGGCATCGAAATCGCGCCCCTGCCATGGCTGATAAGTGTTATACGCGCAAAAATACGGCGCTCCAAAGCAGTTCTAAAAATGGGGGATTATCGGGCACTGGATTTTGCGAACTACGATGTCATTTTTGCCTACTTGTCGCCTGCGGCTATGCTGGCATTGTGGCAAAAGGCACACCAGGAAATGAGATCGGGCAGTTTACTCATCAGTCTGGAATTCGAAATTCCGGGTGTTACGCCAAGCATGCGGATTGCCGGTACCGGACATTCACCGGCGATATATGTCTGGCGAATGCCCTAGCGATATCACCAGCATAATGCCTTTCTGCTGGCTTCATAGAAATATTCTTCATTTAATCATCCTCCCGATTAAAGAATATAAAAATTTATCCGTAATACAACATTAGAGATATCCCGATGTTGTTACCGGCGAAATAGCAATTAAAAAACAGCGATGTTCATTGAATTGCATTGCGTGGTAATTGAGATAATCAACAATAACTCTCATAAGTGCATTAGCTCAAATGAAAAATGATCGATTAGGATTACTGATGATTGCGGCATCGCTGGTCGTCATAGCGATTGTAAGTGGCCTGCTATACAAGCATCAGGTTAAATTGCATGAGGACAAAACGCGTGTGCATGGCGTGGCGCTCACGCGGGCATTGTCCGGTATTGAATACTCCCAATTAGTTTTCAGCACGGATAAAGCCGGCCTGATACACAGCCTTATTGATGTTCAGAACAATGAGGATTTTGCCTACGCTACGGTTGTCGATCTGGCGGGCGAAAAACTATACGAAAGTACCTCGGCAGGCAGCATCATGCCTGCCGCTACCATGCCGACAGAGCCTTTTGCCTGGTTTGGCGAGCACAATCTGACATCGCCCGGAGATGGCCGCCAGATCAGGGAATTTTTCGCGCCCATCATGAATATGGATCAACTCGCAGGATTTGTGAGGATAGGGTGTTAAATTGCATCTAAATTTGACCCACCAAATGCATCGAATATTGACCCACCCATAATTGCATATTCTATCGCTAAAGTTGGGTTTAAGTCTTTGTTTTGTTCTCCTTTCTTGAGTCTGTT
>Ga0116177_10000167_pt1 | contig 47365 bp, 44 predicted proteins | sample AD_STIC10_MetaG_FD_89750 | JGI IMG/M metagenome (GOLD analysis project Ga0116177, IMG submission 89750) | Active sludge microbial communities of municipal wastewater-treating anaerobic digesters from USA - AD_STIC10_MetaG | ecosystem: Engineered > Bioreactor > Anaerobic > Digestate | place: USA... | reverse complement strand
GAATGCAATGGGTTGAAGTCCCGGTGTTTCGCATCGCGACGGTCGGCGCTTTTCTGCACAGCCTTCTTTTGATCACGATCATTCTCGCGCTTTATTTCGATTTTAAGCCGCTCACGCTGAAAATTTGTCTTGTATTTATGATCACAAACGGTCTTTTTACCTTCATCACGGGGAAATTGCCGGCCCCTTTTCTCGGTTACGGCTATCTCGCATCCTGCTTTGTCTCGCTTGCGTTCGCATTTTACGCTTTGGATTCCAGGCTGAAAAAACTGGAATACCTTACCTTTTCATCCCAGCCCGTCGGGATCCACCGGGAAGAGGAAGTCTGGTAAAAAAATCCCTTGTATGTTCCGTCCGGCCTTCCTATAATACGCTCATCCAGTTCAAAGAGCCGTCTGCAGGCGGCTCAGTCCAGTGCCGTTCGCGGAGAGAAATCCCCTTTCCGCGGACGGCCTTCTTTTTTTCGGAGGGCTTCGGGATTTCCTTGGAGTCTCTCAATCCATCCTTCCTGATTTCCGCCGGAAATCTTCAAAAAGAAGAAACTTGAAAACCCTCAAAGCCAAAGTTAAAATACCCTTAACCTACCTGCGACGCCCTCCCAGGGCGCAGTCGCCGGTACTTCGTCGTCACCGTTGTCCGTGGGGAGCCCGTCTTCCCACGGACATTTTTTTAGTGAGGGCGTCGGAACCGGGGCTTTTGTCCGAAAAAGATTGTTGGTCAAAGATGATTTTGTTATGATTGATCCGATTTGGCGGGGAACCGAAAATTTTTGAACGGAAATTGACGCACAGGGAGAAACACGATGGTGTCTGAAACGGGCCGCTCTTTAGACGGGGCCTCAAGGCTTGAGACGATCAAGAAAGAACTTCTGCCGCAATTGAAAGAATTTGCCTTTATCCGATTGGATGCTCCGATCCGGCTTTCGTCCGGGAAAATCAGCCAGGTCTATTTCGACGGGAAGCAAATCACGCTGTTCCCGCAGCGTGTCGTTTTATTTGCCCGCGCCGTCCTGGAAATGGTCCGCTGGGATGCCGTCGATGCTATCGGAGGACTGACGATCGGGGCGGACCCGATCGTGACGGCATTGAGCATCATGGCCTATCTGGACAAAGGGAAAACCGTGCCGGCTTTTATCGTCCGCAAGGAACCCAAGAAGCACGGTTTGGGGAAGTGGATGGAAGGCTATCAGGTCAAAAAAGGCGACCGGGTTCTGATCGTGGATGACGTCGTGACGACGGGAGGATCGACGATTCAGGCGATCAAGGCCGTGGAAGAAAGCGGCGGAAAGGTTGCCCAGGTCGTTTGTCTGGTGGACCGCGAAGAAGGCGGGACACAGGCCCTCTCACAATACCGGTTTACCCCGCTGTTTGCCCGCCGGGATATCGAAAGTTGATTTCCGTCCGGTTTTGTTTTTCGGGCGGAAAGACCGATCGCGTGCCTTTATGAGCCGGGAGCGGAGCGGAAGACTCAAACGAACGCTCGGGCTTTTTTCCCTCGCCGCTTACGGCGTCGGCGATATTTTGGGCGCCGGGGTCTACGCTTTGATCGGGACCGTTGCCGGGATGGTGGGCAATGCCTGTTGGATGCCTTTTCTTCTCTCGCTTTTCGTCGCGGCCCTGACCGGACTTTCTTATGCCGAGCTGGGAGCGCGGTATCCCCGCGCCGGAGGCGAGGCCCATTACACCTTTCGCGCGTTCCGCCGCCCGCTTTTGTCCTACGCGCTCGGTTTTTTTGTTTTAATGTCCGGCGTGAATTCAATGGCGGTGGTTTCACAGGCTTTCGCCGGGTATGTCCGCGCGATTTTCCCGTCGATTCCCGGGACGGGGGTCGTTCTTCTTTTTCTTTTCGCGCTGGCGGTGATTGTCTGGAAGGGGATGAATGAATCTTCCATGACCAATGTGGTCTGCACCGCGGTGGAAGTGACGGGACTGTTGATCGTCATTTTTGCGGGGATCCGGTATGTGGGAAAAGTCGATTATTTCGAATTTCCTCCCGTTTTGAGCATGCCGTCCCAGAAATTTTTCGCTATTTTCCAGGGCTCGGTCCTCGCTTTTTACGCGTTTATCGGTTTTGAAGACATGGTCAAGGCCGGCGAAGAGACCCGGGATCCCGGAAAGACCATTCCCCGGGCGATTATCATTTCTCTGGCGGTGGTCGGACTGCTGTATATTTTAACGACTCTGGCCGTGGTTTCGGCCGTTCCTTACCGAGAGCTTTCGGAATCGCAGGCCCCTTTGATGCTTGTGGTGGAGCGGGGGGCCCCCTGGATGCCGAAAGGGGTGTTCGGGATTATCGTTCTTTTCGCCATGACGAACACCGCTTTGGTCAATTTCGTGATGAGCTCCCGCCTTTTATACGGGATGGCGGGAGACCGGCTGGTCCCGAGAGTCCTGAGAGTGGTTCACCCGAAGCACCGGACGCCGCATATCGCGGTGATCGTCGTTTTCCTGATTGCCCTGGTCCTGGCCGTAACGGGGACCCTGAAGCAGCTGGCGCAATCGACGGCGGTTCTGCTTCTGGTCGTTTTTGTGTTTGTGAATTTGTCCCTCCTGATCGTCAAACTCAGGAAGGAGAAAGCCCCCGAAAAAGTTTTTTCGGTCCCTTCCTGGATTCCGGTTCTCGGGATTTTGTTCACATTGCTCCTGGTTCTGAACGCATCTCCGGCCGGATTTTTAACGGCGGGGATTCTTCTGCTGATTTCTTTCTTGCTTTTTCTCCTCTCGCAGATATCTTATACCTAAATAAGTGTTCAAAAGTTTTATGAGATTTTAGACGTAACGTCCGGCAAATCCACTTCCGCGACCGGCGGTTCGTCCGCTCCAGCGGCGTCCGACCGCCTGCGCTCTCACCGTTTGGACCGGGGCTTTACCCCGGACCAAGCTCCAAACGGTTACGAGAGCTCGCTGCAGTCAGATTTGCCGGACCTAAAAATCTCCGCCTTAGATGCGAAAAGACTTAGGTATTGTTGCCTAGAAAAGTTTATTCGATTATGGAACCCATTCATTCCCAAAAAGTTATCGTTATCGGATCGGGATGCGCCGGCCTGACGGCCGCCGTGTACGCGGGGCGCGCCAATTTGAGCCCTTTGGTTTTCGAAGGGTATCAGCCCGGGGGACAGTTGACGATCACGACGGAGGTTGAAAATTTTCCGGGATTTCCCGAGGGGATCGGCGGAGGCGAACTGACCGGGCTGATCCGGAAACAGGCGGAGCGCTTTGGGGCGCAATTCATTTCGGAAGACGTTTCCGCGGCCGATTTGTCGAAAAGGCCCTTTCGCGTCTGGGCGGCCGGGAAGGATTATTTCGCGGAAACCCTGATTGTCGCGACGGGCGCGAACGCCGTGTTTTTGGGGTTGGAATCGGAGAAACACTATATGGGGCGGGGGGTTTCGGCCTGCGCGGTTTGCGACGGGTTTTTCTTCCGCGGACAGGAAATCGCGCTCGTCGGGGGGGGGGACACGGCGATGGAGGAGGCCGGGTATCTCACGAGATTTGCGAGCACGGTGACGGTCATCCACCGGCGGGACAAACTCCGGGCGTCGAAGATCATGCAGGAGCGCGCTTTTAAAAATCCGAAAATCAAATTTGTTTGGGATTCCGTCGTCGAGGAAATTCTCGGCGACGAAAAGCGGGAAAAGGTCTCGGGCGTTCGCTTGCGGAACGTCAAGACCGGCGAAAAAAGCGATTTGCCTTGCCGCGGCTTTTTCGTTGCGATCGGACACCGGCCCAATACGGCTATATTCCGGGGACAGCTGGAAATGGACGAAAGCGGTTATATCGTCACCCGGGGGAAAACCGCGCGGACCAGCGTTCCGGGAGTTTTTGCCGCGGGGGACGTGCAGGACGCCGTCTACCGTCAAGCCGTTAGCGCGGTCGGGAGCGGTTGCATGGCCGCGATCGATGCCGAGCGGTTTCTGGAAGACAATTCCCCGGGTTGAAAACCGCCGCAATCCGCGGGGATGAGTTCGTGAGGGGGCTTGCATCGCAAGCCGGATTTTCGGATGTGCCCAAAAAAGGAGCTCGATGAAAAACAGGCTGTTTATCGCTGTCGGGGTTGCTTTTCCGCTGTTGATTCTGATCCCTCTCGTATTTCAGAAAACCGTTTCGTTTGCCGGCCTCATTCCCGCGGACCTTCGGATTTTATTGACGACCGATGAGGAAACCCGGAGGCTCAGGGCCTGCGGGGATTTCGATAATATGGGATACGGTTATCTGAAACGGATTACCGACCGGATTCCGGATCGAACGATTTATCCCGTGACCCGGCTCAAAAGTTTTTATCCCTGGACGCATCTTTTGCTTCCCGGCAGAAGGGATAAGCCGGACGACCGTTTGCTGGTCGGGATCGATATCGGTGAATCGGATCTTCGCGAAGGGCATGTCGCGAATGCCGTTTCCATGTTCCGGCAGGGAGGAAATCCCTTGAGCGTCTGGGCTTTTATGACGGATTTGGATTATGACCGGATGACCGGCGTTCGCATCGGATTCGAAACGCTTCCTTCCGGACCGGTAAGGGTGCAGGGGGCCCTCCTGCGTTCCAATGAAGATCGGAGCGTCATCGGGGAATGGGCTTGGCCCGCCGTTGCGCCGGGGGAAAAGGTTTTTCTCAAACTGGATCCGCCGGTCGACCGTTTCTCTTTCGGCCGGGGGTCCACGCCTTTTGTCCTGATGCTGAAGACGGCTTTGGAGAGCGGTGGGGCCGTTCCTTTGGTCCGGACCGTTGAGATTACCGGAATTAAAATCAATCTGGAATCCTATACGATCATTCATACGGACCACAGGAGCTTTACGGCGGTCCGGAACGATTTTTTCCGGCAGATTACATCGGCGGGCGCCGGGCCGTGGATGGATTTTTTGATTCAAGTCCGGGACTTGAAATCAGGGGAGGATCGACGAAATGGCTGAGTGGCTCCGGCTCGCGCTGGCCGGCGTTCCGCTTTTTGCGATTCCCGCCGTCATCGGGGCGGCGTTTTTCGGCCGGGAGGTTTATTGGGCTTCCCGCTGGTGGTTCGGGATGACTCTGGCGGGGATTCTGCTCATCCTGGCTCACGGCTTCAACCTTCACGGAATCCTCGTCACGATCTTGTTTTCGGTTTTTTTTGTTTTTTGCGCGATCAAAAGTTTCCGCCGGTTGATGCCGGGGCGGGAAGAATCGGCCGGAATTTTTCCGGAGCGGGTGAGCCCCGAAATGATCGGCACGGGGATCATCTTTTTCCTGCTTTTCTGCTCGTATCTGGACGTCCTGGCCAATCCCCTGACGGCGGTTCACTGGGACGCGCTCGCCACATGGTGGAACAAAACCCGGGCCCTCTATTTCTGGCCGCCTTTCGCGGAAACCCCGGTGGCCGGATGGGATTTCCTGAATTACCCGTATCTGGGACCCATGCTTGAGCTGCTCATTATCCGCTGCACGGGCGTTCTTTCGGAAAGCTTCGGCCGCCTGCTTTTCCCGACGGTTTATTTTCTTTGGATCCTGGCTTTTAATTCTTTGTTTTTCGGGAAGGTCCGGTGGAAAACCGTCTGGCTGATCCCCTTCACGGCCGTTCTTTTTTACGACCGGCGCGCGTTCACCAGCGGCTACCAGGACGGATTCGTCGGGGTCATTTGCGGAATGGCCGCTTTGCATTTCATCCGCTTTTTTCTCCGGCAGGATTGGCCCCGCAACGATGACGACGGATGGGACACGGACCTTTTTTTGGGGGTATTTTTTTCGGGGGCCGCTTCTTTCGTTAAATGCGAAGGGCTGTTTCTCGGCATTATTTTGGCGGCATCCGCTTTTCTCACTTTCCTGTTTGCCGGAAAGAACGGGGGGCTTTTGGGAAAAATCCGGCGGCTTCTGCCTTACGGGGTTTTCTTCGGGATTTTGATTTGCGTCTGGCCGGGGATTCTTCTGTGGAACCATGCGAATGTCCTCAGGATGCAAACCGCTTTTGTCGCAAGCGATATTTTTCGTTTTCATGAAAATCTGGCCCGATGGGGGATCATCCGCTTGTTTGTGTCGGACTCCCTCCTGAGAAACGGGCCGGTGATACTTGCCAGCGTGATTTTATCCTGCGCATCGGCCGTCGCGGTTCCGCGGACCAGACGGATTCTGGCTTTTTTATGGATCGCCCTTGCCGGTCACGGGGTTTTCGTTACTTTTTTGTATTTCGTAACCCATTTGAATCTTCAGTGGCATCTGGCCAATTCATTCGGGCGCCTGATGTTTCAGCATTTCTTTATTTGCGCCGCGATCATTTATGTGTCAACGGAACGCCTGATCAATCGCCTGAGCGATGATTCCCGGATTTTTCGGGACGGGCGGGGGGATTAGACATGCCTGAAATTCCGGGGCGGAGAAAAGGGAACGGCAACCGGGCTTCCCTTTTTCTTCTGCTGGTTACGCTTTGCCTTCCCATGATCTGGCTGTGGCCGAGATTTACAAACCCCAGTTTTTCGCTGATCGATGACGCCGAAAGCCTGTGTGAATTTCAGGCCATGAAGGCGGATTTCGGGAATTGGTGGGAAACACGGGGATTTCACGGGGAAGAAAAAGAAGGGAGGATCCGGCCCGTCTACTGGCTGATCCGCTTTTTCCTTTATTATCTGCCGTTCGGCATGAACCCGCTGGCATGGAATGCCGTTCACTATTTGAATTTGGCGGCCGCGCTTTTCGCCTTGTTTGCGTTATTGCGGGGGCTTTCGGGAAGCGGAGGACTTGCCTTCGCGGGGTGCCTGGCCTGGATCTTCAGTCCCTGCACGATTGAAAATTATTCGCGTCTCGCGACCCAGGAAGTTTGGCAGGTCCTCGGCCTGGGATTTTCGGCGCTGGTCATCTACCGCCTTCTGGCGGAAAAACGGGCCGGGCCCCGCGCGGGCCGGATGGGGCTTTTGATCGCGCTTGTTTTTCTGCTTTATTTCGTCAAAGAACCTTCCGTGGTGATTTTACCGTTTTCCCTGATCGTGTTTGCGGGGGCTTGCGCTTTCCGGAAGCGAAGATTGGAATGGGGGATTTTTTTTGCGGCCAATCTTATTTTTTTCGTCATGCAAAGAACGCTTGCGCCGCAGATTTCGGGTTACACCCGGTCTTTTCATCCGTCCGTCGGGCTCGTGGCCGAGAATCTTCAGAGGTACACTTTTGCGCTGCAATGGCATGACCTGATTTTTTTTCTCGCGATCACTTACGCGGTCCGGGTCGTGAACCTCGTCCGGGTCCGAAAAAGGAAAGTTTCCGAGCTGGTCCCGGAGTGCTGGCAATTTTGCTTTTTGGCTCTCGCGGCCGGATTTTTTTCGATTATTCTGCTGTGGGGGGATCCCGTCCAGCGGTATCTTCTCGTGACGGAATTTTTACTGGTCCCTTTCGCGGTTCTCGAAGCGAAAGCCGTTTTTCTTTTCCTGAAGGATTTCGGCGGGAAACGGGGCGGCCGGGCATTGAGCTGGACCCTGGGCCTTTCCTTCGGGGTTTTGCTGGCCCTGCTTGCTTTCTTTTCGCGCAATGAATTATGGCTTCATCTCCGTTACATTTACCTGAAAGCGGATGAAGTCACCGCGGTGGAGGCATTGAAATGGCTTTCGAAAAATGCCAAGCCGAATGCCCGCGTGTTGCTGTTTACGGTGGAAAATGAACTCCTGCTGTCTTCCGCCCGGTTTACGCAGAATTTTTTCGGCCGTCCCGATATCGTGTTCTACACGTTCTCCCCCTTTGCCGAAGAGCACCGGAAAGAAGGGTATGGGATCGTTCCGCTGAAACAGGGGGACTGGCCGGCGGTTTTAAACCGCGTGGATTATATTTTCTGGGAGCACCAGGGCGCGCGCCGCTATAAAATCGACATCTTTCACTCCGGCCTCATGAACGGCATCTCTCCCGCGTTCCGGCAGCAGCGGATGACCCTTCTATTCAGGCACGTCGGGACTTATCTGAATCCGTTTTTCCCGGAGGGGACGGAAATTTGGGCCGTCAAGCCCGCGGAATGATTTCCGGATCAGGGCTGTTGGCTGATCAGAAAGGCCGAAATACCGCCTTTCCTTGCGACGTTGACGACCTTTCGTTTGGAAACCCGCCCCAGTATTCCCAGCCCGTCGGCCGTCGAGATAAAGCCGGTATTCACGTAAAACTGGTCGGAAGCGACCAGCGTCCCGTTTTTTAAAACCGGGAACCGTTTTTTGTAAACGGTGCCGTGGGCCTGAACCACCTTGTCGCCGGGTTTTGCGAGGCCCTGCCCGATATGGGTTTCCCACTGGGATTGCGAAGCCTGGGCTCCGATCAGGACGCCTTCGCCCCCGAAAAGCCGGTTGGGTTTGATCACGAATCGGTTTTTATTTTTCCGGATAAAGGGGATCAGATCGATGGGCCGGCCCTGGGGACCTTCCGTTTTGATTTCCCGGAGCATCCGGGTCCAGAGAATGTGTTTTGACAAAAGAAGGCTTTCGGCCTGAGTGAAGTATTTCCCGAAAGCGGGATTGGTGAAAAATTCAAAAAGACTTTTGTGGTCGAATTCCCCTCCGATAGAGGAAACGATCCTGTTTTTCAAAAAGGCGAGCCTCAGGGCCGCGAGATTCGCGCCTTTTTTCTCGAGGGCGGCGAATTCCTGGACCGTGGTGTCGCGGTAGATCACGTCGATTTTTCTGCCCTGATGGTAAATTTCGCCCCGCCGGGATTCGAAGGCCCGGGGATCGGCCACAACGGCGCGCACGCCCCGCTTCCCGAAAAATTTTTCAAGGCGGACAAATTCCACGAAATTCTGGTGTTCCGAACGGTCGATCATGAGGGCGATGAGGGGATTTTTCCTCCCGACGGCTTCGCCGTGCCGGACCAGGAACTTCATCAGGAGATAACGGGCGTCGTGATTTTTTTCGAGCGCAAGGCCGGGGTCCAGTTTTCGGAGCGCCGGGATGACCGTCTCGAGCAGGATTTCCTCGCCGACGGGGCAATACCAGACCCCTCCCACCCCGACGCCGTTATTTTCGAAAAACACGAAATCTTCCGGCCATTTTTTCCCGTGAAAACTGGTGTTGGCGTCCCATCTCGAGAAGATCGCGCCGGGACCGCGCCGGACCGCCGGGCTTTTGAGCGTGTCGATGATCCAGCGTTTTTCGTTTTCTTCGAAAGGGAAAATCTCCCGGATTTTCGGGTCCTCCAGATAATACCGGTGCGCCTTTTCAAAAGCCCGGTTCAGGATCTGACAAATGGCCCAGATCCGGTCCCGCTGGGGGCGGGTGAGGAGCCGGGGCCTCAGCATGAGAGGGATGACGGCCGCTTTTCCTTTTTTGTCTTCGTAAGTGAAGTCTTTCTTCAGGCAGAGGCGGAGGATTTTTTTCTCAAGGGCCCGGATCTTTTCCGGTGCGAGATCGAGAAACAGCTTGTAAACGGAGTTGGAAGACCGGTAATCGAAGGATTTCCCCGGCCCGCGGCGCCTGTTTGATTTTTGCATGTTGAAACGGATTCTAACGGAAATCGGCCGGGATGTCCATTGGCACGGCGGCGCGGGGCGCTTGACAACGCAAAGGGGGAATAGTAGTTATTAGGCTGCGTTTTGAAGGAAGACCAGAATCGGGAAAGGAGAAATGTATGAGCCAGGAAGGAAAAACTTGCTGCACGGGAGTTAAAGTAGGGGTTGCCGTCCCTGAATTGAAGACCCAGGTCTTGATGCCGGACGGTTCTTTCAAGGATATCAAGCTTTCGGATTACAGGGGGAAATGGCTGGTCCTTTTCTTCTATCCGCTTGATTTTACGTTTGTGTGTCCGACCGAGATCCAGGGATTTAACGCCAAGTATGAGGAATTCAAAAAGCAGGGCGCCGAAGTGCTGGCGGCCAGCACGGACAGTGTTTTTTCGCATAAGGCCTGGCAGGAGCACGGCCTCGGGAAGCTGAAGTTTCCGATGATCGGAGACACCAATCATCAGGTGAGTTCGATGTTCGGGGTTCTGGTGGAGGAGAAGGGGATTGCGCTCCGGGGGACCTTTATCATCGATCCTCAGGGGGTGTTGCAGTCTTCGGTGATCAACAATCTCTCCGTGGGGAGAAATGTCGATGAAACCCTGCGGACTTTGGAGGCTTTTCAAACCGGCGAGTTGACTCCTTGCGGATGGACTCCGGGACAGAAAACTCTCGGAAAGTAAGCGGTCTTTTTCGGCGAAAGCCGGGGAATCGGAAGGCGCGGGCGGAATAAAAAATCCGTCCGCCTTCCGATTTTTTGTTTTATAATTTCGGCCGGAGATAAACCAAACGGGAGGGGAATATGCTCAAGCTCAACGAATCTCAGCTGGTCAAAATGGCGGTAACGGGCAAGATCGCGAATCCGGTCCGGTTCTCGACGTTTGAACTGGATCACGAGGGGCGGGGCCATGCCGTGCCGAGCGTCGGGGGAATTGTCTACAACGTGAAAGTGGGAGATCCGGCCTTCGGCTGGCGGGGAGATCACATTGAGCCCGGGGTTTCGCTTGTCTTCGACGAGGAGAAACGGAACGGAGGCCCGAACCGGGCGTTTAATTTCCTCTCCTGCATCGGAAACGAAATCACGGTTACGACCGGCGCCGCGAAGGGCGCGAAAGGCGTTGTGACCGGGATTCACGGGGGCGTTGAGCACGTGATAGCGGATTTTGAGCAGAAGACGCTTGAGAAACTGATCGGTGACGAAAAATTCCTGATCCGCGCGCTTGGGCAGGGCCTTCAGATACAAGAATGCCCCTTGGTTTTCTGTTACAACCTGGACCCCGCGCTTTTGAAAAAAATGCGGGTGAAGATAAAAGCCGGCGGCGGGCTTGAAGTGCCGGTCACGCATAAAATTCCTTCCGCGATTATGGGCTCCGGGATCGGGCATCCGGACCCGGGCTCCGGGGATTATGACATCACGACGCAGGACGCCAAAACGGTCAGGCGCCTCGGGCTCGAGACCCTTCGATTCGGTGATTTTGTGGCGATCACCGATGCCGACAACACGTACGGCCGGCATTATTACGAAGGGGCCGTGACGATTGCGATTGTCAGCCATTCCGACAGCTTTATTTCGGGGCACGGGCCGGGCTTGACGACGCTTCTTTCTTCAAAGGGGGGGAAGATCAAACCCGTCATCGATGCCCGGGCCAATTTGGGAAAAGTTCTGGGGATCGGCCGGTTCCGTTCCTGATTCATGGATTCCGCTTCCGTTTATCTCAGACAGCTCGCGATCGGTCCCATGGAGAATTTTGCCTATCTCGTTGGAGATCTTTCGACGAAAGAATGTTTTGCCGTCGATCCCGCATGGGATGTTTCCGCCATTCTTGATGCAGCCGAAAAAGACGGAATGCGGATTACCGGGGTGTTGGCCACGCACGCCCATTATGATCATCTGAATGCCGCCGCGGAACTTTTACGGGAAACCGGCGGGAAGATTTATATCCATGAAGAAGAAATCGAATTCCTGAAAAAAGCCGGCGCGCGTTCGGGCGGCATTTTTGTCAATGCGGCGCCGGAAAGCATCGTCCCGGTTCGCGATCGGGAAAAAGTCCGAATCGGTCATGTCGAGGTTCAATGCCTCCACACGCCCGGGCACACGCCCGGGTCACAGTGTTTTCTTGCCGGGAAAAATTTGATTACCGGAGACACTTTGTTTGTCGATTATTGCGGACGTTGCGACCTGCCCGGCGGCAGTCCCGAGCGGTTGCATGAGAGTCTGAGTAAAAAGCTGGCTGCACTGGACGACGAAATCGTTCTTTATCCCGGCCATAATTATTCCAACCGCCCTGCCGCCCGGCTGGGAGACGAGAAAAAAACCAATCCTTATCTGAAGGCCAAGACGTTTCAGGAGTTTACCCGCGCTTTGCAGGGGCTTCTGGATTAACGAAGAAGCTTTTTCCGGGATCCGCTTCACGCTTCACATTTCACGAAATACGGTTATTTTTTATCCCGCCAGCGAAGGTGGGCCCAAAGCCATTGTTCCGGATGAGCGCGAATGACGTCTTCGAAAAAACGGTTCACGTTTCGCATCGTGATTTCCTCCCAATGTTTCGGGTCATCCGAGAGAGGGATTTCTTCCCCGACGGTAATGACGTATTTCCCGGGCGCTTCGCGGAAACAATAGATGGGGAGAAGGATGCAACCGGTTTTACGGGCCATCCGGGCCGGGAGAGACGTGGCGGAAGTTTCCTTTCCGAAAAAAGGGATCCAGAGTTCGTCGGGGCCGGCCCACTGGTCAATTAAAATGGCGACCGACTCGTTATTTCGTATGGCTTTTAGAAGCGGTTTGATGGCGTTGTCTTTGTCAATGGGAGAGACCCGGGTCATTTTTCGCAATTCGCACATCCATCGATCCAGGTAAGGGTTTCTCAGTTTTTTTGTGATGACGCTTCCTTTGGTTTGCAGAAAATACGCCAGAAACTCCTGGTATTCCCATGTCCCGACATGGGAAGTCAGAAAGACAATCCCTTTTTTTTGGACATAGGCTTTGGCAAGATTGGCGCTGCCCTCTACGCGAATGTGGCGATCTATTTTTTTGCTGATTTTCGGGATGCGGGTGAATTCGACGACAGTGGTGACCAGATGGCGCATGGATTCGATCGCAAGGCGCTTTTTCTCGGTTTCGGATTTTGAATTTCCGAAAGCGATGTCAAGATTGCAAAGGATGATTCTCCGGCGTTTCGGCGAAAGCCAGTAACCGATTTCTCCCGCTCGGCGCGCGAGCCATGTGGCAACCGCCAAGGGAAGGAAGTTCAGAAAAGCGACAGTTCCTCGGACGGCCTCATATTCCATCCGATCCCAAAACGGAAGGATCCGATTTAACCGAAATTTCCTTTTCCGTCCCAATATTTCCTTTTCCAAACGCACCGCAAGCCTCCTCTCTGAAGCGTTTATTATATAGAGAATAACGGATTCGCATAGTTCTGGCTTTAACGGAAAGCTTGTTGTGTTACAATACCCCGAAAATCATGAAACCTTCATTTTTAGATGTCATAAAAGAGCGGGTGCTCGTGCTGGACGGAGCGATGGGGACGAATCTTCAGCGCCAGGGGCTTACGCCGGCGGATTTCGGCGGGAAAGACGGCTGTAACGAATATCTGGTCCTCACGAAACCCGAGGCGATCGAAAAAGTCCACGCGAGTTTTTTTGAAGCGGGCTGCGATGCCGTTGAAACCAATACATTCGGTGCCAATCGAATCGTTTTGGCCGAATACAGCCTTAGCGATCGGGTCATGGAACTCAATCAAAAAGCCGCGCAGCTTGCCCGGCGGGTTGCCGACCGCTACACATCCGCGGACCGGCCGCGTTTTGTCGTGGGATCCGTCGGGCCGACCACCAAACTTCCTTCTTTGGGCCATATCGGCTTCGATGAGATGAGGGATTCGTACCGCGAACAGGTCTCAGGCCTTTTACGCGGCGGAGTCGACGCTATTTTAATTGAAACCTGCCAGGATCTTCTGCAGGCCAAAATCGCCGTGATTGCGGTAAACGAGCTTTTTGAAGAAGCCGGGAAACGGTTGCCTCTCATGGTCCAGGTGACGTTTGAGAAAACGGGAACCATGTTGTTGGGGACGGAAATGGGGGCGGTGGTGAATACCCTGGAGGCACTTTCCGTCGATTGTATCGGGATGAATTGTGCGACCGGGCCGCTTGAGATGTCGGAGCCGCTTCGCGAACTGTGCGAAACGAGCTCGAAGATTATCTCGGCGCTTCCCAACGCGGGATTGCCCGAGAATATCGGAGGAACGGCCCATTACCGGCTGGCTCCGAAAGATTTCGGAGAATTTCATGAACGCTTTGTGAAAGAATTCGGGGTTTCGATCGTCGGAGGCTGCTGCGGAACGACGCCGGAGCATCTCCAGGCGGTGGCGGAACGGGTCAAGGGACTGAAGCCGAAGCAGCGGACGGTCCGGCGGGAGCCCGGCTGCGCGAGCCTTTTCTCGGCGGTGACTTATGAGCAGAAACCCGCGCCGTTGCTGGTCGGCGAGCGGACGAACGCGAACGGGAGCAAGAAATTCAAGGAACTTCTTCAACGGAATGATTTTGATACGATGATTTCCATGGGCCGGGAGGCGGTCAAGGAAGGCGCTCATGTGATCGATGTTTCGGTGGCGTTTGTGGGCCGCGATGAGAAAAAGGACATGGCGGAAGTCCTTTCGCGTTTTAATCAGCAGGTGCCTCTCCCGGTCATGATCGATTCGACCGAATGGCAGGTGACGGAGGAGGCCCTGAAACATTTGGGCGGAAAGCCGATTATCAATTCCGTGAACCTGGAGGACGGCGGAAGCCGGATGCGGAAAATCTGCGCTCTTGCCAAAAAATACGGAGCGGCGCTGATTGCGCTTACAATCGACGAAAAGGGGATGGCCAAGACGGCGGATGAGAAAATCCGGATCGCGAAACGGATCCTGCAGCTTGCGACGGCCGAATACGGGATCCGGGCCGAAGATATTTTTTTCGACACGCTGACGTTTACCCTGGGAAGCGGGGATCAGGAATTCCGCGCCGCGGCGGCGGAAACCCTGGAAGCGATCGGACGGGTCAAGAGGGAGATCCCGGACGCGAAAACCATTCTCGGCGTCAGCAACGTTTCCTACGGGTTTCATCCGGAAGCCCGGCAGGTTTTGAACAGCGTGTTCCTGCATGACGCGATCGAGCGGGGCCTCGACGCGGCGATTGTCCACGTTCAGAAAATTATCCCTCTCTTTAAAATCCCCGAAAATGAAATCCGCCTGTGCCGGAACTTGATTCATAACGACTGGGGGAAGGAAAACCGGGACCCCGTGCAGGCGTTTCTCGCGTATTTTGAGGAGAAGAAGGGCTCCGGGAAAAAGGAGGAAAGCCGAAAGCCCGCGACCGGCGTGGAGGAGGCCCTGAAAGAAAAAATCATCGAGGGGAACCGGGAAGGCCTTGAGGCGGAACTCGACCGCGCGCTTAAAACGTATTCACCCCTTGAGATCGTCAATCAACTTCTGCTGGAAGGGATGAAAACCGTCGGCGAGCTTTTTGGGGCGGGGAAAATGCAGCTGCCGTTCGTTTTGCAGTCGGCGGAAGTGATGAAAAAAGCGGTGGCCTATCTTGAACCCTTCATGGAAAAGAAATCGGATTCCGTCAAAGGGACGATGGTGCTCGCGACCGTCCGCGGGGACGTGCATGATATCGGGAAAAATCTGGTCGACATCATTTTGAGCAACAACGGTTACCGGGTGATCAATCTCGGGATCAAACAGCCGGTTGAAAATGTCCTGAAAGCGGCCGAAGAGCACAAGGCCGACGCAATCGGACTGTCGGGCCTGCTCGTGAAATCGACCCTGGTGATGAAAGAAGACCTTGAAGAGATGAACCGGCGGGGCATTTCGCTTCCGGTCATTTGCGGGGGCGCCGCCCTGACGAGGCGGTATGTCGAGGAAGATCTCGGAGGATTGTATCAAGGGGAGGTTTATTACGGCCAGGACGCATTTTCGGGGTTGAGAATCATGGAAAAATTAACGACGCCGGGGCGGATTTCGAAAGCGACGCGGGTGATTCAGGCGCGAGGGGTACGGAAAGAAAATATACCCGATGAGGATCAAGCGGACTCTTTTCCGTCGGGTGTTTCGCATGACAATCCGGTTCCCGTGCCGCCGTTTTACGGGTATAAGATTTTGAAAAACATCCGCCCGGATCAGATTTATCCCTGGATCAATACCACCGCGCTTTTGAAGGGGCAGTGGCAGTTCCGGCGGGGCCGCTTGACCGAAGCCCAGTACGGGAAAGTGATGAAAGAGAAAGCGGAGCCCCTGTTTGAGGAAATGAAAGCGCGCTGTGTCCGCGAGAAAATCCTGGAGCCTCGGGCGGTTTACGGATTCTGGCCGTGTTATTCGGAAGGCGATGCGCTTGTGGTTTTGGACGAGTCCGGGCAAAACGAAGCCGGAAAATTCGTGTTTCCCCGGCAGGCGGGCGGCCGGCGCTTGTGCCTCGCGGATTTTTTCCGTCCCAAGGATTCCGGGACGAAGGACGTGGTCGCGTTTCAGCTGGTGACGATGGGCCCCCGCGCGACGGAAGAATGCGAAAAACTTTTTAAGGCGGACCGCTATGCCGATTATCTATATCTTCACGGCCTTTCGGTCGAGGCGGCGGAAGCGTGTGCGGAATATCTCCATAAATTGATCCGGCAGGATCTCGGGATTCATTCTTTAGACGCGGAAACTCCCGAAGAAATTTTCCGTCAGGGGTACCGGGGGTCGCGTTACAGTTTCGGCTATCCGGCCTGTCCCCGCCTGGAGGATCAGGCGAAACTGTTCAAAATCCTTCCCGCCGGGAAAATCGGCGTCACGCTGACGGAAGCGTTCCAGCTTGTCCCCGAGCAGTCGACTTCCGCCCTCATCGCGCATCATCCCGGGGCCAAGTATTTCAATATCGATTGATTGAGCGCCCGATTAATTTTACCGGTCGGATCAACGCGCTTTGCTCCAAACTTTAAAAGGCTCTCTCCCGGCGGATTGTCTCCGATTATCCGAGAAAGTTATCGATGAAAGGATTATGCCGGAACCGGGGAAAGATCCCCTTCGGAGCTGAGGATTTTCCGGATGGTATCCGTCAATTCCTGCGGGTCATACGGCTTCTGGAAATAGGCGGAAATCCCCCCTTCGGCGATGGCGTTCTTTTGATCTTCGTCTCTGATCGCCGTCAGGATGACGACGGGGGTGTGATGGATTTCGGTATTGATCCGGACTTTCCCGAGGACGGATTCGCCTCCTCCCGCCGGCATCATCCAGTCGAGGATAATCAGGTCGGGTCTCTTTTTGACCGCGAAATCGATTCCCTGATAGCCGTCATAGGCGCAGAAGACTTTGAATCCCGCGGCTTCCAGGCGGATTTTGATCAGTTTCGAAATATGAGGGTCGTCTTCGACCACTAAAATCTTTTTCCGGTCATCGGTGTTCATATCAGTCCTCATGTCCCGTGGTGATTGGCAACCGTATTTCTTTGCCCGGCACTCATAATCATCGAACCGGACGGGGAAAAGCTTGAGTTTTTAAGTGGGAGGCAGTCAGGCGGGTCTTTCGCCCGTGAGGGCGAAGCGATGCCCGAAGTGATAATGAAACTTCAGGTAACGAAGGGAGGTCTTTTGGATCAATGTCCTGATTTCCCGCGGCCGGAACCCCTTCAACACGGAGAGGGGGGCGTCTTTCTTGAACATTCTGTTTTTTGTGAAACAGGAGAAGAACAGGATCCACAGATAAGCCCGCCAATACCGCAGAAGGTCATTGACGATGATTCCGCGCCGAGCGGTCCGGTCGGCTTCTCCGAGGACTTTGACGAGGAGCTCTTCGTCCAGGTGATGAAAGAACATGGACGAGATCACGTAATCGAACGATTCTTTTCCGAAGGGGAGATCGAGGGCGCTGGCCTGAACGAACCGGATTTCGGGATAATCCCGAAGCTTGTTCCGGGAGTACCGGAGCGCTTCCGCGAGAATATCCAGCGCGAAGACGCGGATTTTTAAATTCTTTTTTCTCGCCCAATCCACGATGGCCCGCGGGATGTCCGTGGCGCCGCTTCCGAGATCCAGGATGCGGATCGTAGCGCCGGCCGGCCAGCGGCGGGAATAGCGTTTGAGGTATCGGAGGACGACCCTGGTCCCGCCGAGGAAGCGGTTGACTTTTTCGATCAGTCGGTAGGCGTGTTCGATGTCCGCCGGATCCCCCGAAAACCCGTCCATGATTTCCTCTTCCTTGGAGCGGGACTTCAGGGAAATCATTTTCAACCGGAGGCCTTTCCGTTTCAGACCGGCTTGCGGCGGATTATTTGCCGTTCAGCATGTTTTTGAGAATGAGGACGGAACATTTGGAGCCGAATCCCAGCGTGTTGCAGAGGACATGCTCCACTTCCTTCTTTCTCGCGGTGTTCGGGATGTAATCCAGGTCGCACTCCGGGTCCGGCGAATCCAGATTGATGGTCGGATGGAGCATTTTCTCCTCCATGGAAAGCAGCGTCGCGGCAAGCCCCGCCGAACCGCTGGCTCCCTGAGGGTGCCCGATCATGGATTTGACGGCGCTCATGGGGATTTTGTACGCGTGATTTCCGAAAAAGCGCTTCAGGACGTTCGTCTCCACCTTGTCGTTCAACTGGGTCGAAGTGCCGTGCAGATTGATGTATTCGATGGCTTCCTTGGGGATTCCGGCTTCGCTGAGGGCGAGCTCCAGCGCGTGAAAATTCGCGTTGCCGTCTTCTTCGAGCCGGACGGCGTGAAACGCTTCGCAGGAAGACCCGTATCCGAGGATTTCCGCGTAAATTTTCGCGCCCCGCTTTTTGGCGTGTTCCATTTCTTCGAGAATGAACATCCAGGACCCTTCGCCGAGCACGAATCCTTCGCGGTCTTTGTTAAACGGGCGAGAACCCTTTTCCGGCTCCGAATTCCACTTGGTAGCGATCACTTTCATCAGGCAGAAACCCTGCATGATTCCTTCGGCAATCGGCGCATCCGATCCTCCGGTCAGCACGCGGTCCAGCTTTCCCATCTGAATGGTTTGGAAGGCGTATCCCAGGGCGTCGGAGGAACTGGTGCAGCCCGTTGTGACGACATGGCTTCTCCCTCTCAGCCCGAAACGGATGGACAATTCGCTTGAAAGCCCGCCCGGCGTTGAAGCGGAAATGACGTAAAGGCTCGGGAGAAGATCCTTCTCGCCGTAATACATCTCGTAATGTTTCTCCATGAACTCCACGCTGCCGCCGCCCGTTCCGAGGATGACGCCGAATTTTTTCTTCTCATCATCCGAAAGCGAAGCGTGATCGATCTTTGCGTCTTGGAAGGCTTCGGTAGAAGCTAAAATGGCAAGCTGGGCCGTCCGCGGAAGGTTTTTCAGTTCCTTTTTGGAGAAAAAATCTCCGTTCAAATGGATCTGACCGGCGATCTGACATTCCAACCCTTCCGGATCGAACTGCGAAATGCGGGAAATCCCGCTTTTCCCCTGAATTACGGCGTTTTTAAACGCTTGTTTCCCGATACCATTGGGACTCATCACTCCGATACCCGTAATAACGACTCTCTTCATTGAACCCCCTACCTTTTTGATATAATAGATTTGCACTCTGGGCTGGAAAACCGCGGCAGTGCGAGGTAAGAGAATAATAGAAAATCAATCGGAAAGCAAGAAAAGATCTCGTTTTTTTTATGGAAAAGGAAAACATTCCCGGACGAAACGGTGAAAACGAAGAACGGAAGACCGCGGATTTTGAGCCGCGGTCGCTGGAAGTCGGAGCCGCGGTTATTGTGCAAAACGGGAGAATCCTGATCGCGCAGCGCCGGGAAGGGGATTCTTACGGGGGATTTTGGGAGTTTCCGGGCGGGAAACGAAAACCGGGCGAAAACATGCCGGAGTGCCTCCGGCGAGAATTGATGGAAGAACTCGGGATTGAGGCGGAAGCCGGAAAACTCTGGAAAATCGTCGAATACGCGTCTCCGGAACGGATCCTTCGCCTTCATTTTTATTTCTGCCGGATAACCGGCGGGGAGCCGGCGGCACTCGGATGCCAGGCTTGTCGTTGGGTTGCCCCGGGCGAGCTCCGGAATTTCAGGTTTCCTCCGGCAGACCTTGAAATAATAGCCGAACTTTCCGGGCTTTGAATCCGCGGGGATCAAGATTTCCGGGCGCCCGAACGAATTTTTGATTGAAAACGGAGTTTTTTTCGGGAGAATGGTCTCTTGTAAGTCAAAAAGGAGGGCGTCAAATGAGTCCTGAAGAGAAAAAACCGGGAAAGCCTCAGAAGCCGAAAATGGAAGAGCCCAGGGTGATTGTCGCGGGGACGGTCCGGGCTCCTAACGAGGGGGAATCGGAAGTCTCCGACGGCAAAGACGTCAAAATCCCTTCCGCGTACAAACTTTTATTCGAGGACAAGCCCGAAGGGTCCCATAAAGAATTCGAGCCGATTCGCGGATTTAATTTTACATACGCCTTTATTGTGATCGCGATGATTATCGCGGGAGTTGCGGCCTCTTTTTTTGCGGGGGTTTTTCTGGTTGACCGATTTTCGACTTTTTTGTCGAATGAGTCGCAGGAGCAGGGAGAGTAACAAGGCCCGCTTATCCCTAACCCGATTCTGACCCATCCCTTTATTGATATGAAACACAGCTATGTCCACGGGTATTCCAGGAAACAATTAATCCGGTTGCAAGACCAGGCAGGGACTTTATCGGAACTTCTGCATGAGGGGACCCGGTATCCGGGGGGCAGCCGGGTTTTGGAAATGGGCTGCGGTACCGGCGCCCAAACGGTGATCCTCGCCCGAAACAGTCCCGGCGCGCGTTTCGTTTCCGCGGATATTTCCCGAAAATCCATTCAATGCGCGGAAAAACTGATTCGGGAAAACCGGATTACGAATGTCGAGTTTGAACAGGCGGATATTTCCGCCCTCCCTTTCGCGGACGAAAGTTTTGATCATATTTTTGTCTGCTTTGTGCTGGAGCATCTCCGGGATCCGGAGCGGGGCCTCCGGGCTCTCATCCGGGTTCTGAAAAAAGGGGGTTCGATAACGGTGATTGAAGGAGACCACGGTTCCTGTTTTTTTCATCCGGAGACGGAAGCCGCCCGCCGGGTTTGGAAATGTCTTGTGGATATCCAATCGGAACTCGGATGCGACAGCCTGATCGGGAGAAGGCTGTTTCCTCTGCTGAGAGGGACGAAACTGAAAAAGGTTCGGGTTGCCCCTCGCATGGTTTATGTGGACCGGACCACGCCCGGATGGGTAACGGGGTTCATCAAACAGACTATCATCGCCATGGTGCAGGGGGTCCGGGCCCGGGCCGTCGCTTCCGGAAGAATTGATGCGAAAGCCTGGCAGAAGGGGATACGGGATTTATATAAAACGGCTTCTCCCGGAGGGACATTCTGCTATACCTTTTTCAAAGGAATCGCGCGGAAATAGATTTTTGCGGAGGCCTTTCCCAAAATAGGAATTCCGACTTTACATAGATTTTACATGCGGTTGACGCATCCTTTACAAGGATCGGTTAGTGTTATACCCGATAGAAAGGGAGGGGGAAAATGACACGATTCAGCCGAATTGTCTCGATTTTGACCGTAACCGTTAGCGTAGGTCTTTTACTGACGTTTTGTCCTGCCGCTTATCCGAATCAAGATTCCGGTTCTCTTCAAATCAAAGGCTCCGATACTATGGTGAATTTGGGCCAGGCCTGGGCCGAAGAATTCATGATGAAGCATCCCGAGGCGAGCATTGCCGTCACGGGAGGCGGGTCCGGGACCGGTATCGCGTCGTTGATCAACGGCACCTGCGATGTGGCGGAAGCCTCCCGCGAAATGAAACCCCAGGAATTGGACATTGCCAAACAGAACGGCAGGGACGTCAGGGAATACAAAGTGGCGATTGACGCGGTGGCCGTGGTTGTGAATCCTTCCAATCCGGTCAAGGAATTGACCGTTGAGCAGATGTCCCGGATTTACACCGGTGAATACACGAATTGGAAGGAATTGGGCGGGAAAGATCAGAAAATCCTGGCGCTCTCGCGGGAACGGAATTCCGGGACGCACGTTTTCTTCCTGGAGCATGTCGTCCGGAAAGGGAATGAAAAAGGCCCGGAACAATTCGCGCCGCCGGTTCTGATGCTTCCGTCTTCCCAGGCGATCATCGAGGAAGTCGCGCAAAGCGAGGGTACGATCGGATATGTCGGATTGGGATATGTTTCGCCCCGCGTCAAACCGCTGGGGGTGTCCAAGTCTCCGGAGGGACCGTTCATCTATCCCACCATGGGTACGGCATTGGACGGCGCTTATCCTCTTTCGCGGTACCTTCTGTTTTACACGGCGACCGAACCGCACGGAATCGAAAAAACCTTTATCGATTTTGTCTTAAGCGACGAAGGGCAGAAAATCGTCGAGACCATGGATTTCGTTCCTTTGCGTAAAAAGGCATGAGAAAATTCCGGGAATCGCTGATCGAGAAGTTCATCCTTCTCAACGGGCTTGCCTCGATCCTCTTCGTGATCCTGATTTTTTTCTTTCTCGCGAAGGACGGGGTCGCCCTTTTTAAAACCGTCCGGTTGTCCGATTTTCTCTTCGGTATTTTCTGGGATCCCCTCGCGGAACCGCCGCAATTCGGAATCGTTCCCCTCTTTTTGGGATCTTTAATGGTGACATTCGGGGCGACGGCGATTTCCGTCCCGCTGGGGATCGCCTGCGCGATTTTTATCGGGGAGATCGCGCCCCGCTGGATGCGGGAATTCCTGAAGGCCGGCGTCGAATTGTTGGCCGCGATCCCGAGCATCGTCATCGGGTTTATCGGGATGACGATGATGGCCCCGTTCGTTAAAAAAATGTTTTCCCTCCCGACCGGCCTTACCGCCCTTTCCGGAGCGATTGCCCTCGCGTTTATGGCCATCCCCACGATTGTGAGTATTATGGAAGACGCGATCAGCGCGGTCCCCCGGAGTTACCGGGAAGGGTCCTTCGCGTTGGGGGCGACGCATTGGCAGACGATTTACCGGGTCATTATCCCGGCGGCGTCTTCCGGGATTGTGGCGAGCGTGATGCTCGGGATCGGGCGCGTGATCGGCGAGACCATGGCGGTGATGATGATCACGGGGAACGCCGCGGTGATCCCCAGGACCATTCTGGAGCCGGTCCGGACCATGACGGCGACGATTGCGGCCGAGATGGGTGAGACCGTAAGGGGAAGCGATCATTACTTTGCGCTGTTTGCCGTGGGGATGGTTTTGTTTTTAATTACGTTTGCGATCAATCTGATTGCCGATGCGGCTTTGCACCGGGAAAGGAAATAATCCGTGAAGCTTTCGCCGAAATGGAAACAACGCATCGCATTTTCGGTGCTGGGACTGGCCTCTGTCGTGGTGATTGTCCCGGTAATTGTTATTTTTTCCATCCTGATCGAAAAAGGCCTCCCGGCGATCAACTGGGAGTTTTTGACCGCCATGCCGAGAATGGGCATGCGCGCCGGCGGAATATTCCCGGCCATCGCGGGGACGATGTATCTTGTTCTGGGGACGATTGTCGTGGCGCTTCCGCTGGGGGTCCTGGCGGCCGTTTATCTGGTGGAATACGCCCGGCAGAATTGGATGACGCGCATGATCGAGGTCGCGATCGTGAATCTTGCGGGAGTCCCTTCCGTGGTCTACGGCCTTTTCGGACTCGGGCTCTTCGTGATTTTCCTGAAATTCGGATCTTCCATCCTGGCGGGATCTCTGACGCTTTCCATCATGGTGCTGCCGGTGATCATTACGGCCTCCAAGGAAGCGCTTTCAAGCGTTCCGCAATCTTTCCGGGAAGCCAGCCTCGCGCTGGGAGTCAGCAAATGGCAGACGATCCGGTGCATCGTGCTTCCGAACGCGCTTCCCGGAATCCTGACGGGCACGATTTTGGGCGTCAGCCGGGCGGCGGGCGAGACAGCCCCCATTCTTTTTACGGTCGCGGCATTTTACCTGCCCCGTCTCCCGAAATCGGTGTTCGATCAGTGCATGGCTCTTCCGTATCATTTATATGTGCTGTCGACGCAGGTCCCGAACGTGAATCCGAAAATTCAATACGGCACCGCCCTGGTTTTGGTGGCGCTGGTTTTTATCCTGAATTTTCTGGCGATTGTGGTCCGGGCGCATATCCGGGGGAAAAAACAATGGTAAATCCCGGGACCGAGAAAATTGTCGCCGAAGATTTGAATATTTATTACGGCCCGCTTCATGTCCTGAAAAATGTGACCCTTTCCGTCCGAAACCATGAAATTCTCGGGATTATCGGACCGGCGAACAGCGGGAAGACGTCTTTTTTGAAAGCGCTGAACCGTCTCAACGATTTGAACCCGAATTGCCGGATGAGCGGTTCGATCCGCATTGACGGGAAGGACATCAATCGCGAGATGGACGCGGAGGACATCCGGAAACGGGTCGCCATGGTTTTCGCGCTTCCGCTGCCTCTGCCGATGTCCATTTTTGACAACATCGCCTACGGTCCGCGGCGTCACGGGATCAAGAACCGGAAGGAATTGGAACGGATCGCGGAAAAAAGTCTCCGGTCCGCTTTTCTCTGGGACGAGGTCAAAGACCGGCTCACCGGTTCCGCGATGAAATTATCGGGAGGCCAGCAGCAGCGGCTTTGTATCGCGCGGACCCTGGCGGTCGATCCGGAGGTGATTTTGTACGACGAGCCCTGCTCGGGACTGGACCCGATTTCCACGGCAAAGGTGGAAGAGGCGATGTTTGAGCTCAAGGCGCGCTACACGCAGATTCTGGTGACCAATAACGTCAAGCAGGCGGCACGGGTCGGAGAGCGGGTGGCGTTTTTTCTGATGGGGGAATTGGTTGAGGCGGACGACGCCAAAAAAATATTTACCGCGCCGAACGACAAACGGACGGAAGATTACATCACGGGCCGGTTTGGCTAATCACCGGCCGGGTCGTATGAGGACCCGGGCGAAAACAGGGATTGAATAAGATGAGCATGATCGAAGTCAAAGATCTTAATTTGTATTACGGAGATTTTCAGGCGCTGATTGATGTGAACGTGAACATCGACCGGCGGAAAATTACCGCTCTGATCGGCCCCTCCGGATGCGGGAAATCGACTTTGCTGAGGACCTTGAACCGGATGAACGATTTGATCGACGGGGTCCGGATCACGGGGAGCGTGATCATTGACGGTGAGGATATTTACCGGGAGAAAACGGACCTGATCCGTCTCCGGAAGAAAGTCGGGATGGTGTTTCAGAGGCCGAACCCTTTTCCGCTTTCCATTTACGACAATATCGCGTACGGCTCCCGGATTCACGGCATCCGTCAGCGGGGAGAGCTGGACCGGATTGTCGAGACCGCTTTATCGCGCGTTCATCTTTGGGAGGATTTCAAGGACCGCCTGGACCGCTTCGCGCTGAATCTTTCCCTGGAGCAGCAGCAGCGGCTTTGCATCGCCCGGCTGATCGCCGTAACGCCGGAAGTGGTGCTGATGGACGAGCCCTGTTCGGCTCTGGATCCCGTGGCGACGGCGAATATCGAAGAGTTGATGTACGAACTCAAAAAAGATTACACGATCGTGATCGTGACCCATAATATGCAGCAGGCCGCGCGCGTCTCCGACCGGACGGGCTTTATGCTGCTGGGCCGGCTGATCGAATACGGGGACACCGGAAGCGTCTTTACAAGCCCCCGGGACAAGAAAACCGAGGAATATATTACGGGCCGTTACGGATAACTGGGCCCCCGGAAAGTTTTTCTATCGAAAGCGGCGGCTCACATTGATTTTCGGAGGGATGAACTGTCGCGGTCGTAACGGGCTTTAAACGATTTTTTTTCAATGCGGTAAGTCTGGTGTTTATTTAGAAAGAGAGGATTTCCGATGGAAAGGCATTTTGACGAAGAATTGAGACTGCTGAAGGAAAAACTTCTGCAAATGGCGTCTTTGGTCGAGGAGGCGATCGCGAACGCCGTGAAGGCGCTGGTGGAACGCAAGCATGAGACGGCCGAGGAGGTGATCCGCTCCGATGAAGCGATCAATCTTCTTGAAATCGAAGTCGACGAATTGTGCCTGCGGCTTTTCGCCCTGAGACAGCCGATCGCGACCGATCTCCGGTTTATCGCCTCTGCCATGAAAATCAACAATGACCTCGAACGCATGGGGGATTTGGCGGTGAATATCGCGGAGCGGACGGTGGAACTTCTGAAAGAGCCGCCGCTGAAGCCCCTGATCGACATCCCCCGGATGGCGCAGCTTGCCCAGAAAATGGTGAAGGACAGCCTGGACGCTTTCGTGAACGCGGACGCCGAGCTGGCCCGCAACGTCTGCCAACGGGACGATGAGATCGACAACCTGAACGATCAGGTGTTCCGGGAGCTTCTGACTTACATGATTCAGGACGCCAAGACAATCACCCGCGCGGTGGATCTGATTCTGGTCGGCCGGCACATCGAACGGATCGCCGATCACGCGACCAATATCGGGGAAGATGTGGTGTACATGGTGAAAGGCAAAACGATCAAGCATCACATCGAGGAGAAAAAAGGGAACGCTTGATTCCCGCCGCGAAAAGAATCAGCCTTTGATCACGCAAAGGGGCTTCAGCCGCGCGACTTTGCGTCCGATTCCCGCCCGGTGCACGACTTCGACGACGTCACTGACGTTTTTATAGGCGTCCGGCATTTCTTCCGCGATGGTGTCATACCCGTCCGCCATGATGTGAATCCCCTCCGCTTCGAGCTCCCTGACGATGGAACGCCCGCGCGCCGCTTTTTTCGCCTGATGACGGCTCATGACGCGGCCCGCCCCGTGACAGGCGGTCCCGAAAGTTTCCTGATAGGCGTTTTGGGTCCCGACGAGGACATAGGAGCAGCGCCCCATGTCGCCCGGGACGAGAATCGGCTGGCCGAGCGAGCGATAGCTTTCCGGGACCGCCGGATGCCCGGGAGGAAACGCGCGCGTGGCGCCTTTCCGGTGAACGCAAAGCGGGACTTCTTTGCCGTCCAAAGGATGTTTTTCGATTTTGGCGATATTATGGCAGACGTCGTAAACGGTTCTCAGGCCGTGCTGCGACGGCCCGGTCCGGAAAACATTTTCGAAACTTTCCCGGACCCAGTGGGTGATGAGCTGGCGGTTATTGAACGCGAAATTCGCCCCGCAGGCCATCGCCGAAAGATATTTTTTCCCTTCCGGGGAATCCAGCGGCGCGCAGGCCAGCTGGCGGTCCGGAAGTTCGATGCCGTATTTCCGGACGGCGGCGTCCATGACGCGCAGGTAGTCGTCGCAGATCTGGTATCCGAAACCCCGCGACCCGGTGTGGACAATCACGGTGACGAAATCTTTTCTGATGCCGAGCCCGGCGGCGGCTTCTTCGTCGAAAATTTCCTCCGCAAAACCGACTTCCACGAAATGATTTCCCGATCCGAGCGTTCCCAATTGACTGCGTCCCCGTTCATAGGCTTTCTCGCTGACCTGATCGGGGTCCGCGCCGGAAATCACGCCGCCCTCTTCGATGTGTTCGATTTCCTGCCGGGACCCGAATCCCCGGGAGACGGCCCAGAGGGCGCCTTCGCGCGCCATTTTCTTCATCTCCGGGACCGCCAGCTTGAGGTCTTTCCGGTGCGAGCCGACCCCCGTGGGGATGTTCCGGAATAACGCGACGACCAGGTCTTTCGCCTTTTGCCTTGCCTGATCCAGCGCGATGTCCGAGCGGAGCAGGCGGACTCCGCAATTGATGTCGTATCCGACGCCGCCGGGCGAGACGACGCCGTCTTCCGGTCGAAACGCGGCGACGCCTCCGATGGGGAATCCGTACCCCCAGTGGATGTCCGGCATCGCGATGGAATGTTTCACGATCCCGGGCAATTGGGCGACGTTTGCGACCTGCTCGAGCGCGGGGTCCTGCGCAAGATCCCGCAGCAGTTTCTCGCTTGCGTAGATGAGCCCGTCCACGCGCATCTTCCCGCTTTTGGGGATGCGCCATTTACAGTCGCCGATTTTTTCGAGCGGGATCATCACTCTTCCTCCGGGACGGGGTTCCGCGCGTCACAGATCAAAAATGATCCGGGCGGTAAAGTGCGAATTGTTTTTCTCTATTTTCAAATGATGATACGTGACGGCCTTGATTTCTCTTTTGGTGCGATGTTTGGCCCGGTCAAAGGTCTCTCCCCGGACCCGGGCTTCAATGCGATTTGAATCGAGCGTCATGATTTCCGCTTCGCGCACCAGGAGCGCCTGGGTGTCGAAAAGGTAAAGCAATTCGGAAAGCCAGGCGACCAGAAGGGCTTCCGGGTCCTCCGCCGCCGCGGTGACGTTTTTTTCGATCACCGTTTCGATCCGATCGGTGAAAACCATCAGATCAAAAAGAGCCAGCGCCGCGTTGCGGAAGAGGTCCGGCAGGGAATCGCCCCGGACTTCGATCCCGATATCCGCGGTATGGTCCGTGATTTTGTATTCCATAGCGGATATAATATACCACCGGAAACGGTTCTTGGGGAAATGGCCGCGGAACCGGCGATGACTCTAAAAAAGGGAAAAGACATGCATCAAATCCAAATGCTTCGCAAATACGATATCCGCCTCAATAAAGTCAAAGGCCAGAATTTTCTGGTGGATGAAAATATCCAAAAGAAAATCGCGGCGGCGCTGAACCCTCAGAGGACCGATTGGGTTTTGGAGATCGGGGCCGGGCTGGGGGCGATCACGGACCTTCTGGCCGGATCGGGCGCCAGGATTTTTGCGGTCGAGAAAGAAAAGATTTTTTCGGAAATCCTCTCGGAAGAGCTCGGGTCTTTCGAAAATCTCACGGTTCTCAACCGGGACATCCTGAAAGTCGATTTCGGGGAATGGCTCCGGAAAAGCGGCGCCCTGAAGGCCGGGCAGCGGTGGAAAGTGGTCGGGAACCTCCCTTATTTCATCACGACGCCGATTGTTTTCAGGCTGATCGACGCGAGGGAGGCGATCGACTCGGCCCTGGTCATGGTCCAGAAGGAAGTCGCGGACCGGATGACCGCTCAGCCCGGGGGGAAGGATTACGGCCGGCTGACGCTCGCGCTTCGCTATTACGCCGACGTGAGTTTTGAATTCGAGGTCGGCCGGGGCTGTTTCACGCCCGTGCCCCGCGTGGATTCGGCGGTGGTGCGGATTGTTTTTCACGGGAAGCGGATCGAGGGGCTCGACGAGGCGCTGATGTTCCGGATCATACAGGCCGCGTTTGCGATGAGACGGAAAACCATTTTGAACGCTTTATCCGGCGGTCCGTTCAGTCTGGAACGGAACGGCTGGCAGGAGATTTTTTCCGAACTGAAGATTCCGGCGAATAAAAGGGCCGAAGAACTGCATCTCAAGGACTATATCGAATTGACCCAGCTGGTTCAGCCCCGGTTAAAAAAAGAATGATTTTAAAAAGCATGCGCGTATAATTCTTTCCGAATAAAAATCCGGCGCAAACATTATCCAACCCGGCTGTCGGTTCAACTAAAGGAGGGGGTTCGTGGCGAAGAAGATCGGTTTTGACAACGAAAAATACCTTGAGGAACAATCGTCGGCGATTCTGAAGCGGGTCAAGATGTTCAGCGACAAGCTTTATCTCGAGTTCGGGGGGAAGCTTCTTTTTGATTATCACGCCTCCCGGGTCCTGCCGGGATTTGACCCGAACGTGAAAATGCGCCTGCTTCAAAAACTCAAGGACAAGGCCGAAATCATTCTTTGCATTCACGCGGGCGATATCGAACGGAGAAAGGTCCGGGCGGATTTCGGGATCACCTATGACGCCGACGCTTTTAAATTTATCGACGACCTCCGGAGCTGGGGGCTGGATATTTCCGCCGTGGTGGTGACGCGTTTCGCGGACCAGCCGGCCGCCAGGATATTCAAAAACAAGCTGGAACGGCGCGGGATACGGGTTTACACCCATCGTTTCACCAAGGGATATCCCACGGACGCGGATTTGATCGTGAGCGACGAAGGCTACGGGGCGAACGAGTATATTCCCACCAAAAACCCGCTGATTGTCGTGACGGGCCCCGGTCCCGGCAGCGGAAAGCTGGCGACCTGCCTTTCCCAGCTGTACCATGAACACAAAAAGGGAGGCAGCAGCGGCTACGCCAAATTCGAGACGTTTCCGATCTGGAATCTCACGCTCAATCATCCCGTCAATGTCGCTTACGAAGCCGCGACCGCCGAACTGGGCGACGTCAACATGATCGACCCGTTTCATCTCGAGGCGTACGGGGAACGGGCCATCAATTACAACCGTGACGTGGAAGTGTTTCCCGTGCTGAAAAGAATTCTGAAAAAAATCATGGGAGACGAACTGGTGTACAAGTCGCCGACCGACATGGGCGTGAACCGGGCCGGGTTCGGCATCGTCGACGACGCCGCCGTCCGGGAAGCGGCAAGGCAGGAGGTGGTTTCGCGCTTTTTCCGCTATTCCTGCGAATACATGCTGGGGCTGGTCGAAAAGGAGGCCGTTCAGCGGGCCGAGTTGCTGATGAAGGATTTGGAAGTCGGTCCCGACGATCGCCGGGTCGTGGGGCCCGCGCGGAAAGCGGCGCAGGAAGCCCAGCAGACGGGGAAAGGCAATAAAGGGATTTTTTGCGGGGCGGCCATTGAGCTTGCGGACGGGTCGATCGTAACGGGGAAAAACACCTCCCTCATGCACGCGGCGTCCAGCATGGTCCTGAACGCGATCAAAATGCTTGCCGGCATTCCCGACAAAATCCACCTGCTGTCTCCGAACATCATCGAATCGATCGGACGGCTCAAACAGAGCGTCCAGAATTCAAGATCCGTCAGCCTGGATTTGGAGGAAATCCTGATCGCGCTTTCGATCAGCGCGGCCACCAATCCCGCGGCGCAGGAGGCGATGGAGCGGCTGAAGGAGCTGAAAGGCTGCGAGGCGCATATGACGCACATCCCCGCGGCGGGGGATGAGAAGGGCTTGAGGAAACTGGGCGTCAATCTGACGAGCGATACGGACTTTTCGACCGGCAGTCTTTTTGAGGCCTAAAGGCGCTCAGGGGAGTTTTTCCGCGCGGGTTTTTTGCAGTATTCTCAGGAATGCGTCTTTGCCGAAACTTCCGGGGATCGGATTCAGGACATTCGCCGAACCCGCCGCGACCGCCGAGCGGATGCAAAACTCGAAATCCCCGCCCTTCAGACAAGCCGCGATAAAACCCGCAATCGAGGCATCGCCGCAGCCGACCGTGCTGGCGGGGTTCAAAGCCGGCGGGGTGATTTTCCAGAGATTTTTTCCGTCCGAAGCCACGGCACCTTTTTCCCCGAGCGAGAGAATCACCCAGGCCGCTCCGCGGGAATGAAAATGCCGGACGGCTTTTTTGATCCTGGCAAGCGAAGACAAAGGGCCCCGGACCGCTTTTTCCGCTTCGGCAAGATTGGGCTTGATCAGCAAAGGTCCGGTTCGCAGGCAGGATGAAAGAATTTCGCCGCCGGCATCCAGAAAAACGGGGATGCCCGCTTTCCGGACGATGCGGATCAGACCCGGATAGTACGAGCCCGGCGCCCCCCGAAGGGAACTTCCGGAAAAGACGGCGCAGGACGCTTTTTTTGCGAGGCGTGCCAGCTTCTTTCCGAATTTTTCGGCGGAAATTTTTTCGAGGACGGGACCTTCGTGCAGAAGGCGCGTGCTTTTTTTATTGTGCGGGTCCAGGATGGTGAGGTTGGTCCGGGTTTCGCCCGGGATTTTCAGGAAATCATGACGGATTTTTTCGCGCTTCAGGAGCGTTTCGAGCAAGTCCCCCGTATGGCCCGCCAGAAATCCGGTCGCCAGGGAATCGATCTTAAGATTTTTCAGTGCCCGGGAGACGTTGACCCCTTTACCGCCCGCGCTCAGGGCAATATGTTTCGCCCGGAAATCGTCCCCCGCCCGGAATTCCTTCATCCATACGGTTTTATCGATCGCGGGATTCAGCGTAACGGTCAGGACCGGTTTTGCCTTCCGGTCCGGCGGGAAAACGGCCGCCGGCGGATTATTGCGAAAGCGAGGCGCGCGCCTTGGCGAGAAGGTCATCGCAGGTTTCGGCATCGTCCGGATAGGTCGCGCAGCCCAGCAAAAGGGCGTTCCCGCTTCCCGGCGTTTTGGCGTTCAGAAAGTCGGTCAGGGCTTGACGGATTTTCCCGATTGCGGCCGGCGCGTCTTTTTTTTCCAGGTTTTCGAAGAGCAGATAAAGAACGCCGTCGTGCGAAAACGCCGCGTCCTTGGGGCGAAGCAGGGTTTTTTTAAGGACGGGGATCATTTCCGTGACCGCCCGCTTGCCTTCCGGGAAATCTTTCAGCGCGACGACAACCAGAGACAAATCCGTGTTTTTCTTTTCGGCCAGCCGTATTTTGCTTTCGATCGGGTCGGTGATAATGGATTCGGCGGTAGGCTTGGGCAGAGTGAAGAGGAACCGGGAACCCCGGCCGGGTTCCGATTCTACCCGGATTTCCCCGTGATGCATGTGAATCAGTTCTTTCGTGATGGCGAGCCCCAGGCCGGTCCCTTTCGGGCCTTGTCCCGCGGGCTGCCCGAATTGCTTGAAGGGCGTGAACATCTGCTCGAGGTTTTCCCTGGAAATGCCGACCCCGCTGTCCGAGACGCCGCAGCGGATTTCTTTCCCTTCATCCGAAAGCGTGACGGTGACGCGCCCGTTTTCCGGCGTGAATTTGACGGCGTTGACGACGAGATTGGTCAGGATCTGAATGATGCGGTCCGGATCGACGAAGGCTTCCAGGCGGTCCGGGAGGGAAGCGGATAGCGCGACGCCTTTTTTGCCGGCTTCGTGTTTCAGGGAGGCGACGACGTTTTCCGTGAGAGGAACGAGGTCCGTGACGGTTTTTTTCAGTTCGAGCATGCCGGCTTCGATTTTGGAGATGTCCAGCAGGTTTTCGATCATTCGCGCGAGCCGGTCCACGCTCTCGCGGATGATTTCGACGTATTCCGCCTGTTCCGGGGTGGCGTGATGGGTCTCGTCAAAAAGGGTCAGGACATATCCTTTGATGATGGTCAACGGCGCCCGGAGTTCGTGAGAAACATGGGACACGAAATTGGATTTTAGCTTATCAAGCTCCTGAAGCTTTTTATTTTTTTCCTCGAGTTCCCCGTAAAGAAGCTTAAGGGCCTGATTGGTTTTCTGAAGGCCCCACATTTGCGTGGACAGTTCTTCCCGGGTCTCGTCGAGCAGGGTTTCGAGTTCGCGGCGGGCTCGGAGCGTTTCCGCCAGGAATTTCGCGGCCGAAGCGTCCAGGATCCCGGCCCGCGCGGGTTTTTCGCCGGACAGAGACTTGAAGGCGGCGGGGTCTTCTCCGGTGACGATGATTTGGCCGAGCGTCTCGTCGGCCAGAAATTTTTTCCAATCCGCGGCGACGGGGATGTCCAGCGAGCGGGCCAGTTTCAGGGCCGGGGCTTCGGGGTCCGGGCCGACCACGCCGAGAATGTTTCCGGTCCCGGTTTCTTTCAGCAGCGGGATCAGCATTTCCGCCGTTTGATTTCCTCCCACGATCAGAATATTCCGCATGCTTCAGTTCTGTCCTTCTCTGAGGATCTGCCCGACGGCGTCGATCAGCGTCGCGTAATCGCTGGTTTTGGCGCAATAATCGTCCGCCCCCATTTTCCTCGCCTTGACGGCGTCGACGGCATCGATGGCCCCGGTCATCATGATGATTTTCGGATTGCCGGGGAGCGATTTTTCCTTGATCTGACGGCAGACTTCGAAGCCGTCGATCCCGGGCAATTTGGTATCGGTGATCACCAGGTCCGGCGCTTCGGTTTCGGCCTTCAGAACGCCCTCCTCGCCGGTTTCGACGAGGACGAGGTCCCCGTAGCCGGCTTTGTGCAGAAAACGCTGGATGATTTTCCGGTCCTGCCTGCTGTCGTCGACGATCAATATCTTTTTTCCCATGCCCCGCTCCCGATCATGCTTCTATTTTACCGGTTCTGACGTGTTTGGACTGTTATTTTTTTCGGATTTTTCCGTTTTGCTCTTCAGGTTTTTGGGGATCGTGAAATAAAACGCGGCGCCTTTTCCGGGTTCGGATTCGACCCAGATCTCTCCTCCGTGGTCATCGATGATGCGCTTGACGATGCTCAGGCCCGCGCCGGTCCCCTCGTATTCTTCCGCGGTGTGCAGGCGCTTGAAAATGTCGAAGATGTCTTTGTGATATTTGGGGTCGATGCCGATGCCGTTGTCCCTGACGCAGAACTTGTGGCGGTCGGGTTCTTCCGCGTAGCTTACTTCCACGCGCGGGGCCGCGGGATTGTTTTTGGAGGAAAATTTGATCGCGTTGTTGATCAGATTGAGGAACACTTCCTTCATTTTGATCCCGTCGCAGCGGATGACCGGCATGGGGCCTTGAATGTCCAGGACGACTTTGTGCGTTTCGATGTCGAATTCGATCCGCTTGACCGCCGATGCAATGAGGGCCCCGATGTCCGTGTCTTCATACGGGTTCTGAATCCTTGAAATCCGGGAAAGCATGAGGAGGTCGTCGATCAATTCGGTCATGCGTTTGGCCCCGTCCCGGATTTCGTTCAGGTAGTCCCGCCCCTGGGCGTCCAGTTTTTTCCGGCTGTCTTCTTCGAGGAAATCGGCGAAGGAAATGATCCCCCGGAGCGGGGCCCGCAGGTCATGGCTTGCCGTGTACACGAAACTGTCCAGTTCGTGATTGGCCTTCTCGAGCAGTTTCTTCTGCTCCTCGACTTCCGCGTTTTTCTGTTCCACCACCGCTTTGGCTTCGACCAGGCTGTCGGTCATCCGGTTGAAAGTCTTTGCCAGCTTCCCGATTTCGTCTTCGGCGTTGATCCGGGCCCGCGCGGAAAAGTTCCCCTCGGAGATGACCGCCGAGACTTCGGTGAGCTTCCGGATCGGACTGGAAATGGTCCGCGCGACGACGATTGCCGCGATCACGACGGCCAGCAAAAGGACCAGGCTGACGAACAGGAGCTTGTCCCGGAGCCGCTGCGCCGAGGAGAATACTTCCGCCGTGTCCATCTTGACGATCACGACCAGCCGGAAGGCGGGGAGATATTTCCATACCGCGAGGGTCTCTTTTCCGCGATAATCGACGAAAACGCCGGGACCTTTCAGGCCCTGCAGCGCTTTCTGATACGGCAGGCCTTCCCGGCTTCCTTCGATTTTTCTTTGAAAGGCCGCCCGGGGATCAAAACGGAGCGGCGCGACGAATTTTATTTCGTCTCCGATTTTGGAAAGGACTTCGATTTCCCCGGTTTCTCCGAGCCCGGAATAGTTTTGGGCCAGTTTTGCCAGCTCCCGGTTGTTGAGTTCAAACACGATGGCGCCGATCAATTCGCCGCCGTCGAACAGAGGCGCCCCGATGAGCGAGGAGGCTTTCGACGTCCCGGGATCGTACTCGAAATCGGAGATTTGGATTTTCCGGGACTTCACGGTTTTAATGGAAACTTCCGCGAGATTCGAATCTTTGTGCAGGGCGACTTCGTAAAGGGATTTCCCGTTTTCCCGCTCAAGGACCGAGAAAAGGATGTCGCCGTTCAGGTTGATCAGGACCAGATCGTCGTAGCCGGAGGCCTTCTGCTGATATTTCAGAAGCGGGGAGAATTCCCGGACCGAGGCGGCGTAAAACGGGGAATGGGGTTTTTCCCGGTCGAAGACCTTGTTGAAATCCTGAGCGGCCTGCACGACGGCCGACATGTTGGAAAGATTCCCGGCGGTGTTTTCCTTTTCGGAAAGATAGGCCTCGATCTGGGCCGTTTTGTTTTCGGCGATCGCGACGAGGCTTTTGGTGATTTCCTGTTCCAGGGTTTTCCGGAAATACCGGTAACTGATTTCGGTGGCGATGGCCAGCGGAACCAGGGCGATGAACAGGAACCACAGGATGAATTTTTTCGTGATCCCCAGATCTCTAAGGTATTTAAACATCGATGGTCTAACGTCCCGTCCGGATTTTAAGAACCGCAGTTCGGTTTTCGTGATCCGCATTATCTCACAACCGCAAACCTCTTAGCAAGCGGCGCCGTTCCGTTGACATTTGAATGGGGGTATGTTACCCTGCAAAGCCTTTAAGGGCGGGGATCTTAGCGGACCGGAGGAGAAGGAAAAATGAAGATGGATATCGATCGGATCGCGGCGCTTGCGCGAATCAAACTGAAAGCGGAAGAGAAAGAGAAATTGGCCGCGGACCTCGGGAACATCCTTTCCTACGTCGAAAAGCTTTCTTCCCTCGACACGGAGAATGTCCCGCCCACCAGCCATGTCCTCGCGATTGAAAACGTGTTCCGGAAGGACGTCCAGACGCCGCAGAGGATTATCGAAGAGGTCCTCGCGAAGGCCCCCGAACGGGAGGGTGATTTTTTCAAAGTCCCCAAAGTGGTGGAGGGAAGCTGAGCGATGCCGCAGGGAAGCTTGACTATCAAGGGGCTCCGGGAAGAAATACGAAAGGACCGGTCCGCGATACGCTCGGCCTGCCGTTTGCTCAGCGAACGGATCAAAACGGTCGATTCCAAAGTCCGTGCCTACGCGGCGTTCGATGACGCGCGCTTTGAGGCCGAAGTCGAACGGTTGACGGAGGAAAAGGACCCCTCGGTTACCGGAAAACCTTTGTTCGGGGTCCCGATTTCCCTGAAAGACAACCTCTGCGTCCGCGGGTGGGAAACCACCTGCGCTTCCCGGATTCTGAAAGGATATGTCCCGCCGTACGACGCGACTGTGATCCAAAAACTCCGCGCCAACGGGGCGATTATTTTCGGAAAATGCAATATGGATGAGTTTGCTTTCGGTTCTTCGACGGAAAGTTCCTGTTACGGGCCGACCGCGAATCCGTGGGATCTGTCCAGGGTCCCCGGCGGTTCGAGCGGGGGTTCCGCCGCCTGCGTGGCCGCGGATGAGGCAATCGCCGCGCTGGGCTCCGATACGGGAGGATCGATCCGTCAGCCCGCTTCGCTTTGCGGGGTGGTCGGCGTGAAACCGACTTACGGCCGCGTGTCCCGTTACGGGTTGATCGCGTTCGGTTCCAGCCTCGATCAAATCGGGCCGCTTGCGAAGACAGTCGAAGACGCGGCGATTCTGACGAATGTGATTTCGGGGCATGACCCCAAAGATTCGACTTCGGCCAACGCCGCCGTTCCGGATTTTACCCGCGCCTGCGTCCCCGACGTGAAAGGGCTTCGCGTCGGTCTTCCGAAGGAATATTTCGTGGCGGGATTGGACCGGGAAGTCGAGACGGCCGTGAGAAACGCGGCCGAAAAGCTTGCTTCGATGGGGGCCGTCGTGACGGACATCAGCCTTCCTCATACGGAATACGCGGTCGCGGTCTATTACATCGTCGCCGTCGCGGAGGCCAGTTCCAATCTCGGCCGCTTTGACGGCGTTCAGTACGGTTACCGTCATCCCGCGAATCAGCTTCTGGACATGTATTTTGAGACCCGCGATCACGGGTTCGGCAGCGAGGCCAAGCGCCGGATCCTTCTCGGGACGTTCGTCCTTTCGGCGGGATATTACGACGCGTATTACCTGAAAGGACAAAAGGTCCGGACTCTGATCAAGAGGGACTTTGATCACGCGTTCAAGCAGGTCGATGTGATCCTGACGCCGGTGTCTCCGACTCCCGCTTTCAAAATCGGGGAGCGGACGCAGGATCCCCTGGCGATGTACCTGTCGGATATTTTTACCATTCCCATGAATTTGGCCGGGATCCCCGCGATTTCGGTGCCCTGCGGTTTTTCCAAGGGAAATCTTCCGATCGGGGTCCAGTTCGCGGCGAAACATTTCGACGAGGAAACGATGTTCCGTGCGGCTTACGCGTTTGAGCAGGGCACGGACTTTCACAAAAGAAAACCGGAGCTTTAAATGAGCGCGGAATACGAATCGGTCATCGGGCTTGAAGTCCACGTCCAGCTCAAGACGAAGTCGAAGCTTTTCTGCGGCTGTCCCGCGGAATTCGGGGCGGAGCCCAATTCCAACACCTGCCCGGTTTGTCTCGGGCTTCCGGGCTCGCTTCCCGTCCTGAACGAGCAGGCGTTTCTCTACGGGATTCAGATCGCGCTGGCGCTCAATTGCCGCGTCGCCGGGAGATTGAAATTCGACCGGAAAAATTATTTTTATCCCGACCTCCCCAAAGCGTATCAGATTTCCCAGTACGACCAGCCGCTTTCCTCCGGCGGTCACCTGCTGGTTGAGATGAAAGAAGGGCAGAAGAAAATCGGGATCACCCGCGCGCACATGGAGGAGGACGCGGGGAAGCTTTTGCATGAGGGGCGTGCCGGGAGCGTCGTGGATTACAACCGCGCCGGCGTGCCGCTGATGGAAATCGTTTCGGAACCCGATATCCGCACGCCGGACGAGGCGTACGCCTATCTGACGGCGTTGAAAGCCGTCCTCCAGTACGTCGGAGTCAGCGACTGCGATATGGAAAAAGGCAGCCTCCGCTGTGACGCGAATGTTTCGATCCGCCCGAAGGGCGAGACCCGGCTCGGGACCAAGGTCGAGATCAAGAATCTCAATTCCTTCAGCGCCGTGAAACGGGCCCTGCAGTATGAAATTGCCCGGCAGATCGACGCGGCGGAAAAGGGCGAGACGATTTTTCAGGAGACGCGGCTCTGGAACGATGAGCGGGCCCTGACCTTGACCATGCGCTCCAAGGAAGAGGCGCATGATTACCGGTATTTCCCGGAACCGGACCTGGTGCCGTTCACGGTCTCGTCCGATTGGGTGGAAGATTTGCGGGAGGACCTCCCCGAACTTCCGGCGGCGAGAAAGGAACGGTTTGTGAAGGATTACGGGCTTTCCGAATATGACGCGTCCGTGCTGATTCAGGATAAAGATCTCGGGAATTTTTTCGAGGAGTGCGTGACGGCGGGCGCTCCCCCCAAACGGGCCAGCAATCTGATTCAAAGCGAATTGCTGGGAATGCTGTACGAGCGGGGAGAAACTTTTCATGCCATGAAGACGACCGCGGCCGGTATTGCCGGGCTGATCCGCCTCGTCGAAAACGGCACGATCAGCGGGCGCAGCGCCAAAGACGTACTCGCGGACATGCTCGAGACGGCCAAACCCGCCGAAGACATCGTCCGGGAGAAGGGTCTCACGCAGGTCAGCGACGAGACCGTCATCGCGGAGGCCGCGAAAAAAGTGATCGCGGCGAATCCCAAACCGGTCGAAGATTACAAAAACGGGAAGGAAAAATCTTTCGCGTTTCTCGTCGGGCAGGTGATGCGCGAGACGAAAGGGAAGGCCAATCCCGCTCTTGCGAACAAAGTCCTGAAGGAACTGCTTGGTTAGCCTTGGAATCGGGTTGATAGAATGATCACACTCGGCATCGAAACGTCCTGCGACGAAACGTCCTGCGCGGTCCTGGAAGGCAGGAACAAGGTTCTCTCGAATATCGTGTCCTCCAGTCTGAAAAAGCATCGGCCGTTCGGAGGCGTGGTTCCCGAAATCGCGTCCCGGCATTGCCTGGAGGCGATCGACATTGTCTACCGGGAGGCGCTTGACCGGGCGGGAATTTCTCCCGATCAAATCCGGTTAATTGCCGTGACGCAGGGCCCCGGATTGGCGGGGTCCCTTTTGGTCGGCGTTTCGTTCGCCAAAGCGCTCGGGTATTCGCTGAAAATTCCCCTGGTGGCGGTGAATCATCTCGAGGCCCATTTAGACGCGAATTTTATCGAATCCGGAAAACCGAGGAGGCCTTTCGTCGGGCTTTTGGTTTCGGGCGGGCACACGACCCTGATCCGTCATGAGAAAGGGCGCTTCCAATTGCTGGGGAAGACTCTGGATGACGCCGTCGGAGAGGCTTATGATAAAGTGGCGAAGGTCCTCGGTCTTGCTTATCCCGGCGGGCCCGAGATTGACCGGCTCGCGAAAAGAGGCGATCCTGAAGCGGTGAGTTTTACGGCGCCGAAATTAAAGGGGAAATACTGCTTCAGTTTCAGCGGGATCAAAACCGCGGTGCTCTACCGCGTCCGGGGGCGGAAGCTGTCGCGGAGGGAACTCGAAGACCTTTGCGCGGGATTTCAGGAATCCGTCGTGAGTTGGATCGTCCGGAAAGCGGTTGCCGCCTGCGAAGAGACGCGGACGCGGATCCTGGTCGCGGGCGGGGGCGTGATCGCGAATTCTCTGCTCCGCGAAAGACTGCTTGCGGAGACCCGGAAACATAAAATAAAATTATTCCTGCCGCCGCTTGCCTATACTACGGATAACGCGGCGATGGTCGCGCGGAACGGGATCGACCGGTTTTCGAAAAACGGTCCGTCGGGGTTCGGGTTTTCCGCGGACCCCAATCTTAAAATCGGGAATTAAAAGGGAAAGGGAAAAAGAAATGGATCTTAAAATTCTATGGACGCCCGAAGTTCAGCTTCTGGTCAAATTGCTGCTGGCCGCCGTGTTCGGGGGCGTGATCGGTTTCGAGCGGGAATATTTCGGGAAGGCCGCCGGATTGAGGACGCATTGCCTGGTGGCGGTTGCTTCCTGCCTCTTCATGGAAGTTTCGACCGGCATTTTTGAACTGTACAAAACTCAGGTGCTTGTGGACCCCTCCCGCATCGCCGCCCAGGTGGTGAGCGGCATCGGGTTTCTCGGGGCCGGTGCCATTCTGCGGTCCGGCGTTTCGGTAAAAGGACTGACGACGGCGGCGTCGTTATGGGCCGTTGCGGCGATCGGGCTTGCCTGCGGCGTCGGATTGTATGTGGCGGCGATTTGCACGACCGCGATCGTCGTGATCATTCTCTGCCTTTTTTCCAAACTGGAAGCCAGGATCACCAAGCGAGTTGAATAAAAGAGTCCCTCCCGGTCAACGGGAGTTGAGGCCCCGGACGGGAAATCACGCATGAAACCAACGGTCCGAAAGACAAAACCCGCGCTGTTTTCGTCTCAGACGCTGAGCCGGACATTCGAGGCCGTCGCGCGCGGGAGGCTCTCTTCCGAGGAGGCGTTCCGGCGGTTCCGAAACCTTCCCTATGAAACACTCGGTTGCGCGAGGATCGATCATCACCGCCGCATGAGGAAGGGGATTCCCGAAGCCGTCTACGCTTCCGGGAAATCGTTCGGGCAGCTTTGCGCGATCACGGAGCGCATGAAGCGTTCCGGCGAGCCCCTGCTGATCACCCGCCTTGACGGGACCGTTTTCAGGAAGCTCAAACGCCGCTTCTGCGGACTGCGTTATTCCGAAACGGCCCGCCTGGCTTATTGGAATACGCAAAAAGCGCCGAAGAATGAGACGGCGATCGTGGTGATCTCGGCGGGGACCAGCGATATCCCCGTCGCGGAAGAAGCGGCCCTGACGCTTGAGATCCTCGGAAAAAACGTGGTCCGGATTTTTGACTGCGGCGTGGCGGGGCTTCACCGGCTCGCGGACCAAATCCCGGTTTTGGAGAAAGCCAAAGCGGTCATCTGCGTCGCGGGGATGGAAGGCGCTCTTCCGGGTGTGGTGGCGGGACTCGTTTCCGCGCCGGTGATCGCCGTTCCGACCAGCGTCGGGTACGGCGCGCATTTGGGAGGGTTCACGGCCCTCTTTGCGATGCTGACTTCCTGCGCGCAGGGGATTTCCGTCGTGAATATCGATAACGGATTCGGCGCCGCCTGCTTTGCGGCCCTGATCAAGTGATTTTAAAAAAACAATGAACGTTGCCATTTTCGACTGCTATTCCGGCATCGCCGGAGACATGACGGTGGGGGCTTTTCTCGACGCGGGTTTTGATTTCAACCGGCTCGAGAAGGAGCTTTCCAAACTGTGCCCGCGGGCCGTCCGGTTTCGGGCCCGGAAGGTCCGGCGCGGAAATCTTTCGGGCACGAAATTCGACGTTCTGATCCCCCCGGCGGCAAAACATTCCCACACGACTTTCCCCGAATTGCGGGCCCGGATCGAAAAAAGCCGGCTTCTCCCGCCGGTCAAGGACCTGACCGCGAAAATTCTTAAGCGGCTCGTGGAAGCCGAGGCAGGGATTCACGGGGTTTCTTCCTCGAAAGTTGTTTTGCACGAAGCCGGCGCTTTGGATTCTCTCGCGGACATCGCGGGAACGGCGTTTTGCCTGCATCACTGGGAAATCCGGAAGGTGTTCGCGAGAAACCTTCAGATGGGGAAAGGAATGATCGGGGCGGGGACTCACGGGATTCTGCCGAACCCGCCTCCCGCCGTTCTGGAACTTTTGCGTGATTTCAGTATTTGTTACGCGCCGGTCCCGTTTGAGCTGGTGACTCCGACCGGAGCGGCCATTCTATCGGCTTTGTCGGAAAAAACCGAATCGATCCCTTCCGTCCTGGTCCGGGAAGTGGGATACGGCGCGGGCACGCGCGATCTTCCGGACCGCGCGAACATGCTTCGCCTGACCGTCGGCCGGCTTTCTCCTTGCTCTGCCGGGAGGGACCGGATTCTGGCCCTGGAGGCGAATCTGGACGACATGAACCCCCTCGGGTTCGAGATCCTCTACGAAAGATTATTCGGGGGCGGCGCTTTGGACGTCTATGTGACGCCGATTCTCATGAAAAAAATGAGGCCCGCTCAGAAATTGACCGTGCTGTTCGAACATTCCGCGATGGAGGCGATTGCCCGCGCGGTGTTCCGGGAAACCACGACGTTCGGCGTCCGCTTCCTTGAACTGGACCGCCTGATTTTGCCGAGAAGAAAAATCCGCGTCCCGACAAAGTTGGGAACGATCGGGGTCAAGGTCGGAAGCCTGGACGGAAAGGATTCGATCGCTTCGCCGGAATACCGGGACTGCAGGAAAATCGCGCTTCAGAGAAAGCTTCCTTTTCAGGCCGTGTACCGGGAAGCTCAAAAAGCCGCGGGGAATTTCCTGAAGAAGTAAAAGTTTTGTTAGGGCCTCCGGGCGGGAAATCCGCCTTTTGAAATCCGATTACTGCGCGTCCGCTTGTTTCCCGCCTCCGGCGATTTCCTCGGGCGAGAGGCGCTTCGCGAGTTCGTCTTTCAATCTTCTTGCGGGATCGTTCCCCTGCGCGGCGGCCAGACCGGCCCAGCGATAGGCTTCAACATCATTCCTGGGGACTCCCCGGCCTTTTGCGTACAAGACGGCAAGATTCAATTGAGCGTTTGCGTATCCCCGTTTTGCGGACTCGAGGTACCATCGCGCGGCTTCCCGGTCATTCCGGGGGAGTCCCCGCCCTTCGGCGTAAATTCCGCCGAGATTGAATTGAGCGTAGACATTGCCCTGTTCCGCCGATTTCAGATACCATTTTGCCGCTTCCCCGGGGTTTTGCGTGACTCCCGTGCCGGAGGCATACAACTGGCCGAGAAAAAACTGGGCGTGAGAATTTCCCTGCTCCGCCGATTTCAAGTACCATTCCGCGGCTTTTTGGGAGTCCTGGGGGACGCCGGTCCCTTTTATGTGCATGACGCCAAGGCTGAACTGCGCGTTTGAATTGCCCTGCTCCGCGGATTTCAGAAACCATTTCAAGGCCTGTTCGTAGTCCTGAGGGACGCCCTGGCCGTTCGCGTACATCCACCCGAGGCTGTTTTGCGCGTCCGCGTAACCCTGCTCGGCCGATTTTAAATACCATTTTGCCGCTTCTTCGTAATTGCGCGGAAGGCCTTGTCCTCCGGTGAGATACAGTCCGCCGAGATAAAATTGCGCGTCGGCGGCTCCCTGCCCGGCGAATTTTTTTATTGTTTCGATTTCGGATTCCCGCTCTTCCGCGCACCATCCGGTTCCGCGGGAAAACCCCGCCAGGGTGAAGAGAACTAAGCAGAGAACCAGCGGGAGACTTTTGAGTTTGTCGTCAAATGCCATCGTTTGTTTTCCTTGCCGGCACCCGGCAGTCCCGGCGCTTTTTACCCGTGAAAGGGGAATGCCCTTGCCAGCAGGATGATCGCGATCCCGATCAGGCACCAGGTGAAGATCAGTTTTGACGGATGTTTTTTCCGTTCTCCCAGAATGGCATGAAGCGCGAGGTAAACGAATCCTCCCCCGATGTGAAGCAGGATGAGCGGAAACCACTGATTGATGAAGGAGCCCCGGATCACAAAAGTCCCGAGCAGCCATCCCAGCAGAGTCGTGACTTCGAATAGCATCGTCAGGAAAAAGGCTTTCGGTTTCGAAGCTCCGGAACCGATCAGGAGCCCGCATAAAGCCAGCCCTTCCGGGAATTTATGCGCCGTGACGGTGAGGAAAATGGAAAGTTCCGTGCTGTTGCCGAACTCATTGCCGAGGGCGATGGCCGCCCCGTCCATGGCGCTGTGAATCCCGAAGGCGATGCCGAGAAGGACCGCGATATTTCCGAATTCCGAAGACGTGTGTTCGTCGAAGTGGGACGCGGCGCAGGCCGGGCAGACGTGAAAAACGAAACGGCTGAGCAGGGCGAAAAGCAGATACCCGGACCCCAGGGCGATCGCAACCGCCAAAGCCGAAGTGGTGCCCCAGGCTTCGGGAATGATGTCCATCAACGTTGTTGCCAGCAATGCCCCGGCCGCGAGGCTGATCAGGGCGCAAAGATTTCGGTGGGAAGCTCCGACGACCATCGCCAGAACGGCTCCCGCCAGTGCGCTGGACAGGGCAAGCAAGCTTTGAATGAATGTCGCGAGAATCATTGGGTTGCATTATATTCAAAATGCCTGCGGTTGAATAGTCTCTTCGGCGGATATTTCCTTCCGTTTTTTAAGGCAAATCCCCCTTAATTTTTCAGGAAATCTTCTCTTTCGTTTTCTTTAATCCCGATTTTTTTAGACCCAATTCGGAGTCAGTTCCCGATCGATTTTCCATTTTACGCGTAAATCATTTCAAATAAGTAACTTGCGGTTAAATATAGATATTGCATTAAATGTATCATTTTTGTTTCATTATGAAATAAAAAGTTTGCATTTTTGATAATAGGAGGTTAAATTTTATATTGGAAGAAGAAAGAAGATGCGGAGAGATGAAATGAGCAAAGGTAGAAAGAATCAAATAAGTATCAAAAATAAATTTTCAATTATCTTTTTTGTATCAATTATGTGTTTTTGTTATTCTAATTTGCTTAATGCGGAACCCATTCAGGAAAATCTCACGACTTTCAAAGGAAAGCATTTTGTGGTTCAGATCGAGGGAGATCAGAAAAGTTTTGGCCAGGAAGTTCTCCGGGAAGCGGAACGTTTTTATGACATCATTTCGGTATCATTGGGTTGCCCGGTCAAGAATACCTGGATGTGGGAGGGGCGGTGCGAAATTTTTGTGTACGCGAATAAGGAATCCTATCTGAAACATTCGGAAGCGCCGGCATGGTCCAACGCGTTTTCCTCCTATCTGCCGAAGAAAGTCATCCGGGGGTATTCGGAGTCCAAAACGTTTCTGACTTCGGAACTCCCGCATGAAATCAGCCATCTTTTGTTCCGCGAATTGGTCGGCGCGGAGAACCCAAATGTGCCTCTCTGGCTGGATGAAGGGATTGCCGTGTTTCACGAAGCGGGTCAGAGGGGCGGCGTTTTCGAGAGGTTGCTTCAGGAACGTGCTCCGGAAGGAAGGGCGATTTCTCTGGATGAATTGTGCGGAATGGGGAGAGGAATGGCCCGCACTTCCTGGAGCAGTCCTGACGCGTCTTCGGCGCTGGCCTTTTACGCGTATTCCTACAGTTTCGTGAAATTCCTCGTCGAGCAGTCCGGGCAGGCCCAGTTCGCCAAATTTCTCCGGGAGTTCACGCAGGGCCGGGACGTCAAGGAAGCTTTGGGACGGAATTACCGGCATTCGTTCCGGGATTTGGAGGATCTGGAGCGCGAGTGGAACCATTCCATTCGCGTTGCTCGGGCGATTTAAAGCGGGGCCAGGAAACATTTTCCTCGCTTTCCAACCGTCAAACAGGAGTACAATAATAAAATGAACCGGAGAAATCTTCTTTCCGAAAAAGACAAAAAGCGTTATTCTGAATTTATCCGGCAATTCAATCAGTGGCTGGAAGAGGAAAGAAAAGGGAGGCGAATGCCATGACAATGTCCCGGATGTTTAGTGCGGCGTTGAGTGTGATTCTGTTTTTGGGTGTCCCCTGTTTTCCGGCCGAAAGAACGAATGAACTGCATGCCGCGGAGCCGGAAGAGAAAGCGGATCAGCCTCCTCCGCTCACGGAAGGCTCCGTCGTGAACAAAAGCGACGTTGAAATGCTCATTGTTCTCGTCAAAAGCAACCGCTTGTCCGGCACGTTTCACCTGATGCCCGGTCAGTCGCTGACAGTCCCCAAAGATATCGTCGAAGCGAACGTCGAGCGGGCCTATGTCTCTCCGATTCCCGTAAAATACAGTGTCTTGGTCGTCATGCCGGACGGTAAAAAACACGAAGTTAAAACTTACAAAGACACCGTCCGCCTCTCCGCCGAGGAATCGTAATATGCGGGGTCACACCTGGGTGTGACCCCATTTTTGCGAACAGCAGGAGGACTTATGCACCGGATGCCCGGAGTCGAAAACACCCAAGGCGTAAAAGGATTCTTCGATCGCTGGAATATCTACCATAAGATCATGCGCCGCAATTATCTTTCACACCGGCAGGTCTACGGGATCCTGCGCCGGTTTCTGCTCGCGCGGTTTCCGGAAAAAAAGTTTTCCCTGTCGGATTTAGGATGCGGAGACGCGGAATTCATGGCGAAGGCCCTGCGCGGCACAGGCATCGGGCGTTATACCGGCGTGGACCTTTCCGATATCGCGTTGATCCTGGCGAAGAAGAATATGCAGGGCCTGCCGTGTTCGAAGCGGTTCGTCCGCCGGGATTTTTTCAAAGAAATCACCGGCGAACGGCGCGCCGACGTTATCTGGATGAGCCTGACCTTTCATCACTTGCGTCTCGAACAAAAGAGAAAATTTTTCGTCCGGTGCCGGAAATCCCTGGCCCGCGGCGGATGCCTCATCTGCTATGAGCCGGTTCTGCGCGAAGGGGAATGCCGGAGGGATTATCTCGACCGCTGGCTCCGTTACTGCGGGAGCCATTGGAAAAACCTGACGAAAAAAGAACTCCTCCTTTGCGCCAAACATATCCGAAAAGACGATTTCCCGGAGAAATTTTCCACCTACGCGCGCCTGGCCAAACAGGCGGGCTTCGGGACCGAGCGGTGTCTTTATACCAGTTGTATCGGCACAATGAAACTGATGGTATTTGAATGAAATAAAATCCGGTTCGGCATCAGCCCCTTTGACGCGTGTCATCCTGCTCTTTAGCTTCTGTCATCCTGAACGTAGTGAAGGATCTCGTTTTTTTCCGTTTTCCCCGTCCGCCGCGGCTCAAATAAATCCAGTTCGGCATCAGCCCCTTTGACGCGTGTCATCCTGCGCTTTAGCTTCTGTCATCCTGAACGCAGTGAAGGATCTCGTTTTTTTCCGTTTTCCCCGGCCGCCTCCGGGCCTGCGCCGAACTGTGGAAGTTGTGCTGAAGACAAAACGACGGCATCTTTGCCTGCCGCCGGCCCGGAAAATTCCCGAAAACATATTTGACTTCGAAAAATGAGGGGAATAGAATCGCCCCAGTGTTTACTTGCCTTGTCCTTTCTTCTTGCATCATACAAATACATCATATCTGCTGAAATAGCGTCTTTTGGAAACGTGTCACTGAGAGTGGATATCCAGGGACAGGTCCACGATTGTGTAAGCGGACCTGTCCCTGATGTGTCACTGAAAGACCGGGATTGGATATAGTAGCGTTCTAACACTTTCGGAAACGGTACCGACTATATGAAAAAGGGGATCGCTATGATGATAATTCTATTTGCCATAGGTACCGCAATCTTAATTGTGACAACCACAATTTTAAGCTATTTAATACCGAAACTAACTACTGAAATTGAATTATGTGATTTGGTCATTCGAGAGACGGAGAAAACGATTTTTGATCGGCAATCAAAATATCAAGAATTTCTATTGCTTGATACGGAACGTTCCCTTGCAGGTCAATATTATTTGGACTCGATGGAGCCAGGTAATTTAGATTTGCATAAACAGCCTGCTTTTTTAGCAAAAACAAAAGCTCTAAATGTACGAGTCATGACCGATTTGTTGGAATCTGCCGGGGAAGAGGCAATCGCCCCAGAATTAATTGAAAAGTGGAATGATGCCGCAGTATTTC
>Ga0116177_10000164_pt1 | contig 47715 bp, 41 predicted proteins | sample AD_STIC10_MetaG_FD_89750 | JGI IMG/M metagenome (GOLD analysis project Ga0116177, IMG submission 89750) | Active sludge microbial communities of municipal wastewater-treating anaerobic digesters from USA - AD_STIC10_MetaG | ecosystem: Engineered > Bioreactor > Anaerobic > Digestate | place: USA... | reverse complement strand
CTCGCACGAATCGGTAACCTAACCTTTCGTTGCTGCTGACAGGGCCTTCAAGGAGCGCGGCCTATTGCTCGCTGTGATCGCTGGCCGCAACTTGTGGAAGGGCCCTGCAGCAGAACGCGAGCGGTACGTGGCCGACGCCGACATTGAGGGGACGATGAGAACCGAGGCACGTGTCGTGGTGAAACGGCTCGGCGCGGCCGATGTCGCCCTCGCGCAAGCGACGTTCCGGTTGATGGCCGAAGTCTTCGACGAAGGCGTCGGCGAGCTCACCGAGGCGTATGTCTCGGCGCTACTTGGCCGCGCCGACTTCTGGGCGATGGCGGCGCTCCAGGACGCTCGCCCGATTGGCGGGATCACCGCGCACGTGCTCCCGATGACTCGCAGCGAGGCGCAGGAGCTGTTCATCTACGACCTGGCCGTGCAGCCGGCATACCAGCGCCGCGGGGTTGGGCGGCTCCTGGTCGAGACCCTCTGCCGAGACGCCGCCGCCGCCGGCGTGCCCGTCGCCTTCGTGCCGGCGGATGTAGAGGATGACCACGCCGTCGCCTTCTATCAGGCGCTCGGTGGGCAGGCGGCCCCCGTCACCATCTTCTCCTTCGAGGACCGGGCACACGACCCTCCCGCCGCCCCATAACGATGCATGCTGCCGTCGGGCGTGCTCGGCAGCGCGCTCCGTGCGCATTTGACTTGATCGCCCGCTGCCGAAATCGGCGCTATGCCGACACACATCCGAAGAAGAGATGTCCACCATGACCGCGCGAAAGACTGACAAGACTTCCAAGCCCGCAGGCGGGAAGCCTGCCAAGCGGACGGTTGCGGAAGGCAAGGCTGCCGTGAGGCTGCCGGAATCCATGGTGACCGGCAAGGCAAGCCCGGCGAAGGCTGCGGCCGGCGACAAGCCGGTCTTCGCATACATCGCCAGCCTGCCGCAGCCGCAGCGCGGCATCGCGGAACGAGTCGATGCTCTTGCGGCCACGACGCTTCCCGGCCTGCAGCGCGCCGTGAAATGGGGCATGTCGTACTATGGCGTCGGCGACGGCTGGTGCTTCTGTTGCGGCGGATTCGCCGACCATGTCAAGCTCATGTTCGTGAACGGTGCCGCGCTCCGGCCGGTACCGCCCGTGACGCCGGTCGCGATGGGCAAATCCACGCGGGGTGTGGAGATTACGTCAGTGGAAGACCTCGACGAACGCCAAATCGCGGCGTGGATGATTCAAGTCGCGGCGGTGCCCGGCGTTGGGGGGAAGAAGCGGTAGGCCCGAAGGCAGATATCCTTTGCCTTGGTGTCAGACATTTGTCTAACAACAACATGCAGCTGACTGGCTGCGCGCCGCCCCTGATGCTTCAACCCTGGCCGGCAGCCGCGCCATGGAGCGGCCCCTAGCCACGCCGACGTGATCACGCACGGCGCCGCTATCCGGAATGATGGTCTCCTTCCGTGACGCCGAGACCGAGTCGCCACCCTGCGGTCACAGCACCCGGCGATGCATCGATGCAGCTCGCGGTCTGAATTGCGGAGGTCAGGATCTCGTTGCCCGTGAAGGACGACTTGCCGCCCCGCGCCTGCGCTGTTATCGCAGAATTCGGCGGCGCCGCAATGAGATCGGACATAGGCTGCGGCCCTCCGAAACCTCGTGTTTCGGGGGGCCGTACGTCGCGAGGAGTTGGTAACGGGAGGTCAACACTCCAAGGATAGGGAGGCCCGCGTGGCAGGACCGTATCAGTACCGACCGGTACTCTTCTTCGTCGCCACCTTCGTCGCCACCTGGGTGCCTTGGCTCATCGGCGCCTACCAGGCGAGGGACCCAAGCCGCCAGGGAACGATCTCTCCCTTCGGCTACGTCGGCCTGCTCGGTCCGTTGGTGGTGAGTCTGGCCGTGATCCTGTTCTCCGGGAACAAGACGCTCAAGGCCGATTTCCGCCGGCGCTTCGATCCCCGGCGCATCCGCCCGGCGTACCTCGGCGTCGCGGTCGCGATACCCGTCGGGCTGATGTACCTCGGGATTCTGGTTTCGTTGCTGTTCGGCGAAAGTTCCGATCAGCTCCAGGTGTCGCGCGACGCCAACCTCGTCGTGATGATCGTCCTCGCCATGATCCTCGCTCCGATCATCGAGGAGATCTCCTGGCGCGGCTACGGGGTGGACAGCCTGCGGGCCAAGCTGGGCGGCTTGTCGTCCGCGGTGCTGTTCGGCGTACTGTGGTCGCTGTGGCACGTGCCGCTGGTGCTGCTCCCCGGAACCTACCAACACGAGTTGGCCACGGTCGGCGAGCCACTCTTCCTGGCGAACTTCTTCATCAGCGCCGTCCCGGCCGCGATTCTCGCCAACTGGCTCTATTACCGGAACAGCCGGTCGATCCTCATCGGGGTGCTGTTCCATGCGGCTGCGAACGCGTCGGCGGAGGCGCTCAGCGCTACCCAAATCACCAAGTGCATCGTGAGCGTGTTGTGGCTCGCCGTCGCGGTGGTGGTGCTCGTCACCGATCGGACCACGTTCGCCGCCGGCCCCCGAACCTTCCTGGACGACTCGCAGGGCGACGCGACCACGAGCTGACGGCGGCGACCCAGCGGGTGCAGCGTCCCCGCGGCTTCGGCGCTCGGCGGACCTCCACCATTCCCGTCATGTCCGCCACGACCGATTCCAACCTTGCCGTATGCAACCGGAAACATGAGTAACACTGTCGGGGCGCTACGACGCGTCGCGGTCTTCCTCGCGGCCTACTTCCTCATCCTCTTCGTCGCATCGGTGCCGAAGGGGATGGTCCCGCGCCCGTTCGCGGACCTCGTGTGGGGGACGCTCTCGGCGAGCGGCGTCCTCGCGCTCACGCTGTGGATGCTCCGTCGCGATCGCCGCTCGCGCTCGGAGATCGGACTCGCGGCCGACTCGGGAACGGCCGCACGACTGCTGGCGGGTGTGCTCCTGGGTGTCGCGGTGTACGCGGCGACGGTCTTCCTCTCCTCGGTGCTACTCGGTCCCATCCACCTAACGCCGCTGGCCGCGCCGAGCGTCGGGGCGTGGGCGTTGACGGTCGCGTCGTTCCTCGCGCTCTCGTGCATGGAGGAGCTTGGGTTCCGCGCCTACGCGTTGCGCACGCTCATCCCATCGATCGGCGAGTGGCCAGCCCAAGGGGTCACGGCGATTGCGTTCGGCGCAGGACACCTGCTCTTCGGTTGGTCGTGGTCGAGCGTGCTGTTCGGCGTGATCCCGAGCGCGATCCTCTTCGGAGTGGCCGCGGTGCGGACGGGCGGCCTATCGTTCCCCATCGGCCTGCACGCGGCAGTGAACGTCGCGTCGTGGACGATCGGGGCGAAGGACACACCGGGGGTGTGGACGCCGAGCGTGGACCCGGTGCATGAGGCGCGGGTGGGGACGTTCGCGCCGTTCGTGGGGTTGGGGGTGACGCTGCTCGTGGCGGTGATGCTCGCGCGGTGGCCTGAAGCGCATGGCACGTCCTCTCGGATCCAGCGTGTCGAGTCGTCCTGAAGTGCGGTGTCAACGATCGTCTGATACTCCCCCCCCAGGCGGGCGGGAAACCCCTATCCCCCGCCTGTAGGGCCCGGTAAGTTCGCCCGCGCGATGCAGCCTTCCCTCGCCTGAGCAGAACCCGACGCGAGCCCCCCGCGGCGCATGACGGCCCCAACGCCCCTGCTCGAAGTGCGCAACCTCGAGGTCGTCTACTCCGACGTCATCCTCGTGCTGCGCGGGATCTCGCTCACCGTCCCGGCGGGAGCGGTCGTCGCGCTCCTCGGGGCCAATGGCGCCGGGAAGACGACGCTGCTCCGCGCGGTGAGCGGGCTGCTCGACGTGCATCGCGGCGACATCACCAAGGGGAGCGTCGCGTTCGACGGTGCCGAGATCCACACGCGCACGGCCCCGGAGATCGTGAGGCGGGGCCTCGCCCAAGTAATGGAAGGGCGCCGCATCTTCGAGGAGCTCTCGGTCGAGGACAACCTCACCGCCGGCGCCTTCACGGTCGGCGACGCCGCCACCCGCAAGGCGCGCCGCGAGGAGATGCTCGCGCGCTTTCCGGTCCTCGCGCAGCGCCGCAAGGCGCTCGCCGGTTACCTCTCTGGCGGCGAGCAGCAGATGTGCGCGCTGGGGCGCGCCCTCATGACCGCCCCACGCCTCCTCCTCCTCGATGAGCCCTCGCTCGGCCTCGCCCCACTCGTCGTCAGGCAGATTGGTGACATTGTCCGTCAGGTGCACGCCGCCGGGACCTCGGTCCTGCTCGTCGAGCAGAACGCCGAGCTCGCGCTGTCGCTCGCCTCGTACGCCTACGTCCTCGAGAACGGGAAGATCGTGAAGGAGGGGACCTCGGCCGACCTGCGCGAGGACCAGGACATCCGCGAGTTCTACCTCGGCGCCGGCGAGGCGGGGCGCCGCTCGTATCGCGACGTGAAGACGTACCGGCGCAAGAAGCGGTGGAGCGCGTGAGCGACGTCGCCGGCGCGCCGATGGTGCAGTTCGACCACGTCACCCTCGCCTTCGGCGGCGTGACGGCGCTCAGCGACGTCTCCTTCCACGTGCTGCCGCGCGAGCTGTTCGCCATCATCGGGCCTAACGGGGCCGGCAAGACGTCGATCTTCAACTGCCTGAGCGGCGTCTATCGTCCCACCCAGGGGGAGATCCGCTTCCAGGGGGAACGCATCGACCGGCGCTCGCCCGTGACGATCGCCCGGCGCGGGATCGCGCGCACCTTCCAGAACCTGGCGCTCTTTCACGACCTCACGGTCCTCGACAACGTCATGCTCGGCCGGCATCACCTGATGCGGACCGACTACCTGTCGGCCGCCTTGTGGCTCGGGCGCGCCAAACACGAAGAGATGACGCACCGCGCGCGATGCGAGGACATCCTCGAGATCATGGAGCTCGAGTCGTACCGCTTCTCGCACGTCGCCTCGCTCCCCTACGGCGTGCGCAAGCGCGTCGAGGTGGCGCGCGCCCTCGCCATGGAGCCCAAACTCCTGCTCCTCGATGAACCGGTCGCCGGGATGAACCAGGAGGAGAGCGAGGACATGGCGCGCTACACGCTCGAAATCCGCAACGAGCTCGGGATTGCGATCATCCTCGTCGAGCACGACATGCGCCTCGTGATGGACCTCGCCGACCGCGTGCTCGCCCTCGACTTCGGCAAGGTCCTGAGCGTCGGGACGCCGGACTCGGTGCGGAGCGACGACGCGGTGATCCAGGCCTACCTCGGAGCGACGGCATGACGGCGACGGCCGTTGCACCGGACGGCGTGCGGACGAGCGGCGCGCTCCCCGCGTGCTCGCCGGCGACGCTCCTCCAGCGCGCCGCGGCCCACCCCGACCGCATCGCGCTGCGCCACAAGGACCTGGGGATCTGGCGCGAGTACAGCTGGCGCGACTACGCCCAGTGGGTGGCGCGCCAGGCGCGGGCCTTCCATGCGTTAGGCGTGGCGCGCGGCGACCGGGTCGCCATCCTCGCCGACAATCGCCCGGAGTGGGTGGTGGGCGACATGGCGCTGCAGGCGATCGGCGCGGTCGTCGTCGGCGTCTACTCCACCAGCCCGTCGGCCGAGGTGGAGTACGTGCTGGCGCATTCGGAGTCGGTGGTGTGCGTGGTGGAGGACGAGGAGCAGCTCGACAAGATCGTGCAGGTGCGCGACCAGCTCCCCGCACTGCGCCACGTGGTCGTCATGGAGCCGCGCGGCGTGCGCGCGTTAGGCAGCGACCCGCGCCTCCTCTCGATCGCCGACTTCGAGCAGCGCGGCGCCGGCGCGACGGTCGACGAGCTGCGCGAGTGGGTGGCGCAGGTCGACCCGAACGCCGTCGCGATCCTCGTGTACACGTCGGGGACGACGGGGCCGCCCAAGGGCGCGATGTTGCGCCACTCGAACCTCGAGGCCTCGGGCGAGGCGTTCACCTCGGTGCTCGGCTGGCAGGAAGGCGAGGAGATCCTCTCCTATCTCCCGCTCTGCCACATCCTCGAACGCCTGCTCTCGACGATCCTCCCGCTCCGTTGCGGCGTCACGGTGAACTTCGGCGGCGGCGGCGAGTCGCTCGCGCAGGACCTGCGCGACGTGCAGCCGCATCGCTTCATCGGCGTCCCGCGCGTGTGGGAGAAGATCCTCGCGTCCATCGACATCAAGATGCGCGACGCGTCGTGGCTCAAGCGGAAGAACTACGACATCTGGCTCGCCCATGGCAGGCGCATCGCCCGCAAGGTCCTGTCGCGCACGCCGCTCACCCCGCTCGATCGCCTGACGTACGCACTCGGCTGGATCCTCCTCTATCGCCCGCTGCGCCATCATTTCGGCCTCTCGCGCGTGAAGCTCGCCGGGAGCGGCGCCGCGCCGATCGCGCCCACGGTCCTTGAATTCTTCTGGGCGATCGGTGTGAAGATCTGCGAGGGATACGGCATGACGGAGAACACCGCCATCGCCACGTTCACGGCGCCTGACGACGTGCGCATCGGGAAGGTTGGTCGCTCGTATGCCGGCTCAGAGATCCGCATCGCCGACGACGGCGAGATCCTCACGCGCGGGCCCGGCACCTTTGCCGGCTACTTCAAGAACGAGGCGGCGACCCGCGAGGCGATCGACGCGGAGGGATGGTTGCACACCGGCGACGTCGGGACGCTCGATGCCGACGGTTTCCTCACGATCACCGACCGCAAGAAGGACATCCTCATCACCGCCGGCGGGAAGAACGTCTCGCCGTCGTGGATCGAGAACGCGCTCAAGGTCTCGCCGTGGGTGCGCGAGGCGATCGTCATCGGCGACAAGCGGAAGTACCTCGTCGCCCTCATCGGGATCGAGCTCGACACCGTCGGCGATTGGGCGACGCGCCATCGCATCGCCTTCACCACCTATGCCGACCTCTCGGCCCGCCCCGAGGTGGTCAAGCTCATCGACGCCTGGGTGCAGGAGGTGAACGGGACGCTCGCGCAGGTCGAGCAGGTCAAGCGCTTCGCCCTCCTCCCCAAGGAGCTCGACCACGAGGAAGGGGAGCTCACCGCGACGCAGAAGGTGAAGCGCCGCGCCATCGCCGCGCAGTTCTCAGACCACATCGAGGGGATGTACCGGTGAACGACTTCTTCCGGTACCTCGTCGCCGGCGTCTCGTTAGGATCGGTCTACGCCCTCGTGAGCGTCGGCTTCGTCACCATCTACAAGGCGACGGGGGTGGTGAACTTCGCGCAGGGCGGCTTCGTCATGCTCGGTGCCTACGTGGCCGCAACGCTGCGAATGACGCTGGGGCTCCCCTTCCCCATCGCCATCATGGGCGCGATGGTCGCGATGGCGCTGCTCGGTGCCGTCGTCGAGCGCCTCGTCCTGCGCCCGCTCGTCGGCAAACCCGTCTTCTCTGTGACGATGGTCTCCCTCGGGCTGCTCATCCTGCTCGAGCAGTTCGGTGGCGCCTTCTGGGGCTACGACCCTGTCGTGCTCGGCGACCCGTGGGGGATCGATACCGTGGCGTTAGGCGCGATCGCTGCGAAGGTCGCCGACCTCTGGACGATCGGGGCCGCCGGCAGCGTCCTCGTGGCGCTGTGGGCCTTCTTCACCTTCTCCGTGCGCGGCGTCGCGATGCGCGCCACCGCCGCCGACCCCGAGGCGGCGCTCGCCAACGGCATTGGCGCCGGCGCGGTCTACGGCGTCGCGTGGGCGATTGCCGGCGCGATCGCCGCGCTCGCCGGCATCCTGCTCGCCTCCGGCTCGAAGGGGGTCGACCTCACCATCGGCGCCATCGCCCTGCGGGCCTTCCCTGCGATGATCCTCGGCGGGCTCGATTCGCCGAACGGCGCCGTCGCCGGCGGGATCATCATCGGCCTCACCGAGGTCCTGGCCGCGGCGTACCTCACGCCGAACGCGCCATGGCTCGGCAACAACGTGCACGTCGTCGCCCCGTACGCCGTGATGCTCCTCGTACTCCTCGTGCGCCCGTACGGCATCGCCGGGACGCCGGAGATCCGCCGCGTATGAGCGCCACCGTCTTCGAGCGTCTTCTCGGTGCGTCGGGCGCCAGCCAGGATCTCACGCGTCGTTATGCGGACGACGCGCGCATCTTCCCGAGCCGGCTCGCGCGCGTCGCGCTCGCCGCGCTCTTCGCCGTCATGATCGCTGCCCCGTTCGCCCTCGACGATTTCTGGACGTCGGTGCTGATCATGGGCGGCATCACGTCGATCGGCGCGATCGGGCTCAATCTCCTGAGCGGCTACACCGGGCAGGTCTCGCTCGGCCACGCCTTCTTCCTTGGCACCGGGGCGTACTCGGCGGCGTGGCTCACCGCGCGCTTCGACCTCCCCTTCCCGCTCTGGCTCATCGGGGCGGGGGTCATCGGCGGCTTCATCGGCGGCGTCGCCGGCCCCTTCGCGTTGCGGCTGCGTGGCAACTATCTGGTCATCGTCTCGCTCGCCCTCGTCGTCCTCGGGCAGCACGTGTTCGAGAACTGGACCTCTGTCACCGGCGGCCTCACGGGAGTCTCCGTGCGCGCGCGTGTTTCGTTCCTCGGCCTCGACTTCGCACGCCTGTCGATTCCCGGGCTCGACGCGCCACTGTCACGCAACCACGGCTTCTTCTACCTCATTTGGGGAACGGTCGCCGTCCTCGCCCTCCTGGCCAAGAACATCGTGCGTACGCGCCCCGGGCGCGCGATGCAGGCCATCCGCGACCGCGACGTGGCGGCCGAGGTGATCGGGGTGAGCCTCGTGAAGTACAAGGTCGGCGCCTTCGTCGTCTCGAGCGCCTATGCTGCGGTCGCAGGGGCGCTGTATGCGTCCTACGCTCGTTATGTGTCGCCGCTCGACTTCGGGCTTCCGCTCTCCATCCAGTACATCGCGATGATCGTCGTCGGCGGGATGGCGACGATTCATGGTTCGATCCTCGGCGCCCTCTTCCTCACCGCCGTGCCTCGCCTCGTCGAGATGCTCGCGCCGGCGCTCTCGCTGGCGACCGGACCGGCGAGCGGAGGCGGAATCACGATCGCCACGGTCAACCAGATGATCTTCGGCGCCCTGATCATCGCCTTTCTCCTGTTCGAACCGCGCGGCCTCTCCGGCATCTGGTTGCGCCTCAAGCTCTACTTCAAGGCGTGGCCCTTCTCCTACTGACGCTGCGTCCCCTCTCTCTCGTCTCCAGCACCCGGAGGATCCCGATGCGTTCGATCCAACTCGTCCGTCGCACGCGCCGCACCATCGTCGCCCTCTCACTCGCGTTAGGCGCTGCCTGCGGTGGCGGTGAGAAGCAGGGCGAGGCCGCCGCCAGCGCACCAACTCCCGGCGTCGCCAACGACACCATCACCGTCGGCACGCTCGTCCCACTCTCGGACGCGGTCGCCCTCATCGGCAAGCCGATCCTGGCGGGCGAGGAGGCCTACTTCGCCGAGCTCAACGCCAAGGGCGGAATCGGCGGGAAGTACAAGGTGAAGGTCATCTCGGAGGACGTCACCTACGCCAACCCGTCCACCTCGGTCCAGAAGTACAACAAGATCAAGGATCAGATCGCGGCGTTCGCGATGATTCTCGGCACCGATCACGTCAACGTGACGCTCCCGCTGATGGCCGAGGACAACATCCTCGCCATCCCGACGACCTTCGACGCCGAGTGGGTGCGTGAGCCGCACCTCATCCCGACGATGTCGCCGTACCAGGTGCAAGTTGCGAACGGCATCGACTATTGGTGGAACAGGGCTGGGGGGAAGGGCAAGCCGATCTGCACGATGTCGATGGCCACCGGCTACGGCCAGGCGGGCGACGAGGGAGCGGCGATCGCGACCAAGGCGTTAGGCACGACGGTCGCCTCGGCGGCCAAGTTCCGCCCTGGCGACCAGGACTTCGTCGCGCAGGTCACGCAGCTCAAGAATGCCAACTGCGCCGCGGTGGCCCTCACGTCGCTCCCCACCGAGACGGCCAAGATCATGGGCACTGCCGCGCAGCTCGGCTTCACGGCGCGCTGGATCTCCACGTCGCCCACGTGGCACCAGGTGCTCGGCAAGTCTCCCATCGCCGCCTATGCGAAGGAACACCTCTGGACGTCCACCGATTTTGCGTCGCCCGCCGACACAGCGACGAATCCCGCCGTCCAGGAGATCCTGAACGCGCAGCGCAAGTACACCCCCGAGCAGGTCGGTGACTTCTACTTCGTCGCGGGGTGGGCGTTCGCGAAGACGCTGCATACCGTCCTTGAAGCCGCCGCAACGTCGGGCGACCTGAGCCGCGCCGGAATCGCCAAGGCGCTCACCTCGCTCGGCGACGTCGACATGCAGGGCGTGGTCGGCAACTACCGCTACGGTGCCGTCGAATCGCGTGAGCCCCCGCGCGCCACGAACATCTATGCCATCGACCCGTCGGTGCTCGGTGGCTTCACGATCGTCGCGCGTGGCTACGCCTCTGAGGCGGCCAAGGCGATCGTCTTCACGAAGAAGCGCTGAGCCGGCACGCGCAGAGATACCGTGACAACACCATCGGCCGGCATGGTCTTCCTGCACGAGATGGTGCTCCCCGGGGAAGCCTCCGGGGGCAAGCACCTGTGCGTATGCCTGTCGCGCGCCGAGTACGCCACGGAGCATGGACTGGCCGTGCTGGCCAGTCTGCGCAAGGTGAAGTCGAGTTGGTGGCGACCCCTGGTGGATCGCGACGACTTCACGCCGAGCCATGGATTCGACGCGCTCGATCAGGCGCGTGCGGTGGACATCTCCCACATGATGTCGGTCCCCACGGACACGATTGGCGGCGTCGCCGGACGCGTCTCCGAACGAGTGATCGCGGACGCGATGAAGGTGATCCCTGCGCTGTTTCAGTTCCGAGGTCCGTGGGAGGTGCGCGGTGCGGTGCACAACATCGCCGGCTGGCAGCCCGGCACGGACGCCGTGCTGGTGCTCAACGATGCGGCGCTCGACAACCCCTCGGTGCGACACTTCCTTGCGATGCCCTACGAAGAGGGCGAGTGGCGCCCCGAACTCGTGCTGGTGAACGCGGATGATCTGGGTGACGAGGTGCGGGCGCTCAGCGACTATGAGCAGGGGCTGTTGAGCGCCGACCTGCAACGCATCTTCCCGCTGCCGGGCTGATGCCGGTCGGCGCCGCCGGCACCTAACGCGGCAGCCGGAACACGTAGTCGGCCGGCGGCTCCTCGTTCCGCAGGTGGCGCACGAAGTAGTCCAGCGTCTGCTGGATCGCGTACGCCTCCCCGGCGTAGCCGTGGTTGCGGTTGGGATAGACGAAGACATCGAACTTCTTGTTGGCCCGGATGAGCGCGTCGATCACGGCGAGCGTCATGTCCGGGTGCACGTTGTCGTCGAGCGTGCCGTAGGTGAGCAGCAGCTTCCCCTTGAGGTTGGCGGCGAGATTCTGATTGGCCTGCGAGTCGTAGTTGTTCCCGCCGGCGGGGTTCTTCACCACGAGGCCGTGGTACTTCTCCCCCCACGGAAAGTGATACCCGCGCTGGTCGTGGTTGCCGGCGCCGGAGACGGCGACCTTGTAGAAGTCGGGGTAGCGCAGGATGGCATCGGTCCCCGAGAAGCCGCCCCCGGAGTGACCGTAGATCCCGACGCGATCGAGGTCCATCGACCGGTGACGCACGGCGAGCTGCTTGAGCGCCGTGATGTGGTCGGGGATCCCGTTGTCGGTCATGTTGCCGTAGTAGGCGTCGTGGAACGCCTTGGAACGCACGGGTGACCCGAAGGCGTCGACGGTGAAGACGATGAAGCCCAGCTCCGCCAGCGACTGCGGGGCACCGGGGGCGCTGGCGACAAACGATCGGGTGAAGACCGCGCCGACCTGTGGCCCCGGATAGATGTAGTCGACGACGGGATACTGCTTGGTGGAGTCGTAGTCGGTGGGGAAGTAGAGGTAGCCGTGGACGTCCGTGACGCCATCGCGCCCCTTGGCGCTGAAGGCGACAGGAGCCTTCCACCCGGTGGCCTCCAGGCGCGAGATGTCCCCCTTGTCGATCGTCTGGAGGACGCGCCCGTCAGCCGCACGCACCACGGCGATGGGAGCGAGGTCGCGCCGCGAGTAGAGGTCGATGAAGTACTTCCCCGACGGCGTATCCCACACCTGGTGATCGGCGTTCTCCATGGTCAGTCGGGCGAGCCCGCTCCCGTCGAGGGCGACCTTGTACAGGTGCTTGTAGTACGGGTCGATCCCCGGCTCGCGCCCCACGCCGGCGAAGTGCACCGTCCCCAGCGTCTCGTCGACCGAGAGGAGGTCGAGCACGAGCCATGGGCCGCTGGTGACCTGTGCGATGACCTTCCCCGTGGCGACGTCGATGCGATAGAGGTGTCCCCATCCATCACGCTCGGACCACCAGAGCAGCTCCTTGCCGTTCTTGAGCGGGCGCCAATTGGGGGGACCGCCGAACTGGTTGAGCTCGCGATACGTGGGCCCCGACTCGGTGAAGACGAGGCGCGACTTGCCGCTGACGGGGTCGCTCTCGTAGACGTCGTACTTCTTGAAGTCGCGCGAACGGGCGGTGACGAAGAGCGTGCTCCCGTCACGCGTCCACTGCACGTCGTGGAAGGCCGAATCGGCGGAGGTGAAGAAGCCCGGGATGGGGGCGATGTCGAGCTTGATGCCGCGCTTCGCCGCGACGTCGAAGACGTAGGGTTCCCAGGTGGGAATGATCGAATCGCCGGGGAGGGCGTAGTGGTAGCTGTGGAGTTTTGGACGCGCGCCGGGAACGGTCTCGACGAGGTGGAGGAGTTCGACCTTGCGCTCGTCGTAGCGGTGCGTGGCGATGCGCTTGGAATCAGGGGACCAGCGCAGGACGGGCCAGACCTTTCGGCGTGACCGGCGATTGGTGATTTCCTGGCAGCATCCTTCGGGGACGACGGCATAGCCCCAGTTGGCCTCGCCATCGGTGGAGAGCTGCACTTCCTCCCCCGAGGCGACGTTTCGGACCCAGAGGTTCTCGCTGCGCGAGAAGGCGGCCCACTTCCCATCCGGCGAGCGGATCTCGTCCTTGGCCGGCGCGACCGCCTTCTCCTTCGCTGCGCACGTGTAGGCCACGATGTCGCAGGTGAAGCGGGCCGAGTCGGCGACGTTAAACCGGATCGACTGTCCGTTGCGGAGGAACTCGAAGTCGGTGAAGGGGAGCTTCTCACCGGTGTAGGCGGTGTCGGCCGCCACCGACAGCGCCGCGGCGAGCCGCGCATGGTCGAAGGCGACGTTGCGCGTCCCACGGGCCGGGTCGACGACGAGGAACTCGCCGCCGCTGCCGCGGGCCGCGCGGAACCAGAAGCGGTCGCCGTCGAGCCAGTGCGGGTCGACCGTATTCCCCGAAACCAGCGCCTGCGCGTTCCAGGGGAGGAAGGCGTCGGCGCGGGCGTAGCGCGCGCTGGTGGATTGCGGGTGACCGCCCTGCGCCTCAGCGAGGCCGGCGTGGGTGAAGAGGACCGCGAAAGCGAGCGTTCCGCCGAGTCGAATGCGCACGGGAGGTACTCCGGAAAGGACGCACGAAGAACGACCTTCCGGCGGCCGCCGTCAAGGAGGGGTCGATGGAATCTCCCCCGGAATGGCCCTGCGACTCGGACCGGCAGGTGCATCGCAGGTGAAGCACCCGCGCGCTAGGAAGCGCAGCGTGAGCGTGATGGCGTCGCGATCGTTCATGAGGAACGGGTGCGCCGCCTTCACCACCGCGAAATCGCGCATCCCGTCGAGCCGCGCGTTCTTCACCGAGACCTTCCCATCGTCGTCGCCGGGGATGATGAGGGAGAGGATCCAGTTGACCGACCGCGTCCCGGCGATGACACCGACGGGAAAGGCCGGAGGGCCGAGCCGCTGCGGCGTGGCGTTCGGCGCGGTTCCCAACTCCGTTCCGGCCGGGCCGTTGATCCAACGGAAGAGCCGCCAGTCACCCATGGCGTCGACCACCTCGCTGCCGCGACTCGGAGGGCCGAGCATCACCACGCGCCCGATCTCGCGCACCGCCTGGGTCGCCGCCAGCTGCCGCACGATGATGCCGCCCAGGCTGTGCGTGACGAAGTGGATCTCCCCCCTGTTCGCCGGCGCACACTCGGCGATGCGCGGCGCCACATGGTCGCGGGCCAGCTCGGCGACCGAGTGCGCGCGCGACGGGTACTCGATGTTGCAGACGTGGTACCCGGCCTGCTCCAGCGAACGCTCCATGCGGCGCATGGACGACGAGGTGCGTGCGAGGCCGTGCAGGAGCACGACGGTCTCGCCGTTGGCCGGCGGGAGTTCTGCGACGTGCACGGGGGCGCACGCGGCGCCGATGAGGAGGGCGCCGAGTGCGAGGAGCTGCCGGGGGAGGTGGTGTGGGAGCCGATCCGGGGGCATGCGGGTGGGACGAGTCGTGGTGCGACCCGCTGAAACCTAGGGGGAGCGACGCGGCCGCGAGAGCTGACCCCGGCGCTCACCCAGCTACCAGACCTCGCCGGGACGCCACTCGACCGAAAGCGGTGCGTGGAGATCCAGGTCGGGGGGCGTGCGCGCTAACCGCAGAATCATCACCGCTTCATCGTCGGGCGACGCTTCCAGGCCGCGATCGGTTCGCACCGAGAGCGGGCCTCGCCACAGCTCCCACCCGAGCCGGGCGTAGAACCCCTCGTCGGAGGGCGACAACGCCGCCAGATCGTAGTCGCCCAGCTGAGTCACCAGGTCGCGCAGGAGCGCCGAGGCGTAGCCGCGCCCCTGCAGCGACGGCTCCGTGGCGACCAGCTCAACGTAGGCGGCGCGCAACGCACGGCGCCCCGTCAGCTGCAGGATGCGTGTGACCAACATCGCGTGCGTCGCGAGTCGGCCATCGATTCGCCCCACCGCGTGCACGCCCGGACCGATGTCCGTGAGATACGGGGCCATGGGCTCCTCGTACGCCGATTCGCACACGGCGAGGATCTCCGCGCGGAGCGACGGCGAGAGCTCGCCGGTCGCGTAGTACTCGATCTGCATGATTCGTCAGGCGGCGCGAAAGAGCTACCGGACGTCCACCGCGTTCGACGTCAGCGTCAGCGTCGCCCCGTCGTCAGGGGCGTCGACCAACAAACGGAAGCGGTACCGTCCGGGTTTCGCGACGGTGAACGTCCGGCGCACCGCCGCGCCCGGCGCGACCGTGACGCGCGCGATCACCTGGTTGGCCGGACAGACGACGCCGACCGACGCCACCTCGAACCAGGCACCGAGCTCCTCGTCGAGGTAATACGCTGGCGCTGCTGGGCACCCGCTGAGCGTGACCGCACGCGTCCCATCGTTGCGCGCGGAGAGTTCCAGGACGGTGAGCCCACGCGCCGCCATGGTCTCGCGGTCGGCGGTCGCGGTCACCACGAGCGGGGGCGCGGCGACACCGTTAGGCTCGGCGCACGCCGCCAGCGTCGCGAATGTCAGGGCGACCATCACACGCCAGGGGAACGCATGCGGTCGTGGATGCAGCTTCCTCATCTTCATCTCCTCATCAGGCCCGGAGGATGCAACCACATCGGGGAAGATGCACTGCATCGCCGGGACGAGCGGGACTCGTCCCCGGCGCCCCGCGACCTATTGCACCTTCTTCGCCACCATCTGTCCGCCGGGCTGCCGGAAGATCAACTGCGTTGCCTTGCCGTCGTCACCCAGCACGAAGCTGAACTCGGCCTGCGCCTCGGGGACGAAGAAGTCCTTCTCGCCGTAGGGTCGCCCACGGAGCTTGTTCTGTCCGGTGGCCGCGATCATCAGCGAGCCGTTCTCGACGGTCACCATCAGCTGCAGCTGCGGGGTGAGCTGGTAGGTCCCCTCGTAGCGCGACAGCAGCGCGGCGTCGATCGCCACTTCCTTGCGCTCGACCGGCGGCTTGGTGAGGGGGACGAGCGAGTCGACCACGTGCAGGCCGATGTCGTCGACGGAGATGGCGGAGTTGGAGAGCACCACGACGCCGACGCGCTTGGCCAGGTCGAAGCCCATGAAGGTGCGATAGCCGCCCGTCCCACCGTTGTGCCAGACCACGCTCCCGCCGGGCGACTTGAGGATGTGCCACCCCAGCCCCATGGTCAGCGTCGGGCTGGTGGTGGGGCGGCGCGACGTGTGGGTGAAGGCGAGCGTCGTGCCTAACGGCTTGCTGGTGCTGTCGAGATTGGCGGCCAGGTACTTGAGCATGTCGGTCACGGTGGAGCGCAGCGCCCCAGCCCCGGCAAGCGTCGGCAAGTCCCAGTTTGCCACGACGGTGCCGGCGGGGTTGTGACCCAGCGCAAGCCGACGCTTCTGGTCGGGGGTGAGTTCGATCTTCGTGTCCTTCATGCCGAGCGGCTTGAGCACGCGTTCCTCGACGAGCGCGTCGTACGACTTGCCGGCCTTGAGGGCGAGCGCGTGACCGAGCAGCCCCATGCCCAGGTTGGAGTACTCGTACCGCGCGCCGATGTCGCGCGTGAGCGTGTAGCCGCTCAGGAACTCGTACATCTGCGCGACCGTGTAGTCGGCGTACGGATTGGTCGGATCCTTCGGCTTGAAGTTGCTCGGCATGCCCGGGAGCCCCGACGACGCGGTGGCCAGGTCGAGCAGCGTGATCTCCTTGCCGTTGCGCGTCGGGATCTTGACGGTGCTGGGGAGGTACTTCTGCACCGGGTCATCGAGGCTCACCTCGCCCTTGCGCACCATGTCGGCGAGGATGGCGTTGGTGAAGGTCTTGGTGATGGAACCGATCTCGAAGACCGAGTGGCCGTCGAGCACGAGTGCGCCGTTGTCGGCCTTGCCTGCACTCAGGATCCGTGTCGAGCCGTCGGCTTCCATGAGCCCGATGACCACGCCAGCCGCATGCTTGGGTCCGACCTGCTCGGCGAGGATCGCCTTCACACGTTCGTCCGAGGGGAGGCGGTACTGCCCCGAGGCGCGGACAGGCGCGACCATCAGGAGCAGGGCAGCGATGCAGTAGACCGGGCGGATCATGATTCGCGGCGATGAGGGAAAACGCGGATGGCTCGACCAGCTCAAACTGATGGCGTGACAGGGTGCTGTCGAGCGGTGCGCCACCCACCGGTGTCGCTTGCCGTGCCGCCATCGCACGCCGATATTCCGCCTCGGCGTAGGGGACGCCTCCGGTCCGCGGAAAGGGCAGCGCCCTCCCCTGTGGTGGCATGATTCCATGCGCCCTCTTCGGGCCGATGGTGCGGACGCCGGCCATATCGAAGGAGGCGTCCCATGGCTTCACCGTTCCGTCGCACGCTCCCCGCGCGCGCAGATTTCGCACAGCAGAAGACCCTGGCCAAGGAGCTGTTGCGTGTCTTTGCCGGCGGCGACCCCGAGGCAACGGCGCGCGTGCGCGCCGCCCTCCCCGACAAGGCCCGCATCGTGCTCGCCGACGCGCAGTTCGTCCTGGCGCGCGAGTACGGCTTTCACGATTGGGGGGCGCTCAAGCGTCACATCGAGGATCGCATCGCGGCCGCGCGTGCGCCGCACGAACAGGTGCACGACGCCATGCAGCGTCGCGACGCGGCGGCTCTCCGGCGTCTCCTGACGCAGCACGCCGAGTTCCGCCCGTTCATCAACGCGCCGTTCTTCCCCTTCAATGCGCCAGCGCTCGTGGCATGCGCCGGTGACGCGGCGATGGTTGAGGTGCTGCTGGAGGTGGGTGCCGATCCCAACAAACGAAGCGAGTGGTGGGCGGGGGGCTTCCATCCCTTGCACGTGGCGACGGGGGTGGCCGCCGAGCGGTTGCTTGCAGCTGGCGCGGTTGCCGATGCCTGCGCGGCCGCGCATCTCGACAAGCCAGAGCTTCTGGCGTCGCTGCTTGCCGCCGATGCGTCTCGCGTGCGCGAGCGTGGCGGCGATGGACAGACGCCGCTGCACTTCGCCCGCTCGCGACGGGTGATCGACCTCCTGCTCGACGCCGGGGCCGACCTCGACGCGCGCGACGTCGATCATCGCGCCACCGCCGCCGAGTGGATGCTCGACCGGTCGCGAGGCGCGGGGCGCTACGACCTGGCGCAGTACCTCGTGGAGCGCGGCGCCTCGGCCGATATCATGCTCGCCTCGGCGCTGGGACGCACGGACGATGTGGTGGCGATGCTGCGACGCGACCCAGCGCTGCTCGACGAACAGACGGGGCGCGGGCGCTACGCCGAGATGCCACCGAGCAGCTATCACATCTACTTCTGGACGATTGGGAGCAGTCGGTCGCCGATGGATGTCGCGGCGCAGTTCGGGCACGACGACACGCTGGCGGCGATGCTCCCGTTCGCGACGCCGGTACAGCGGCTGCGGTTTGCCTGCCGTCGCGGCGACGCCGAGCGGGCGCGCGCCCTGCTGCGCGTCGAACCGGGGCTCGTGGCCTCGCTCGCGCCTAACGACCATCGTGCGGTGACCGATGCGGCGTGGAACGGCGATGCCGCCGCGGTGGCGCTCATGCTGGAGCTGGGGTTCGACCCGGCGATGCCCGGGCACGATGCCGGGACGGCGCTGCACTGCGCGGCGTGGCAGGGATCGGTGGCGAGCGTGGCCGCCATTCTCGGCTATCCCGCGGGCCGGGCGCTGCTCACCACGCGCGACGCGCATCACGGGGGGACGCCGCTCGGCTGGTGCTGCCACGGGTCATTGCATGGGCCGGCGGGCGGCGAGCACGCCGAGATCGCCCGGTTGCTGCTGGCGGCTGGGGCGGCGATGGAGGAGGGTGACGCGTCGGATGAGGTGGAGGAGGTGCTGATGGAGTGGCGGGAGGGGCATCGCTGACACGGTGAGCAAGGGCGCAAGGCGAGCCCGATCGGACCTGCTTCGTCGCTCCGCCTTGCGTCCCCCCACCCCGGCGAGCCAATTCCCGAAAACGCTCGCCTCTCATCTCGCCTGACCACGCGCCGCAATGCCGCACCACTCCTCCTCTCGCCACATCGTCATCCGCGCGGCGTCGCTCGTCCTGCTCGGAGGCGCCTCGCTCGGGTGGCCTGCATCGCCGCTGCACGCGCAAGGCGCCCCACGCCCGGCCCCGCACCCCCGCACTGTCGTCATCGACTCCATCAGCGTCATCGACGTCGACGCGCGCCGCGTGACGCCGATGCAGAACATCGTCATACGCGATGACAGCATCGTCGCCGTACAGCCGGCGAGCGCGACGCTCCCCGACAGCATCGACGAACGGGTCCCGGGGCGCGGCCTCTTCGCGATTCCCGGCCTCGTCGACCATCACGTACATCTCACGCCAGGGATGGCGCGCGCCCTCGAACGCGGCGCGCGCGGCGGCGTCACGATGGTGCAGGCGATGGCCGGCGACAACCGCACGGCGGGAGAGTACGCGCGTGCGGCGATGTCGAAGGAGATCATCGCCCCCGAGATCGCCTACGCCTCGGTGATGGCGGGGCCCAACTTCTTCACCGACGCGCGCTTCATCGGCGCCTCGCTCGGCTACGCGCCCGGCAAGGCGCCGTGGGCGCAGGCGATCTCCAGCGAGACCGACGTGGCGCTGGCGGTCGCGGCGGCACGCGGTTCAGGGGCCGAGGTGCTCAAGCTGTACGCGATGCTCGACAGCACGATCGTGGCGGCGTTCACCGCCGAGGCGCACAAGCAGGGGATGCGCGTGGTGGCGCACGGGACGACGTTCCCCGCGCGGCCATTGCAGCTGGCCGGGGCCGGCGTCGATGTGCTCACGCACGCGCCGTACCTCTCGTGGCAGGGCGCGCCCGAGGTGCGCCCGGAGGACTCGTGGAAGCGCATCGAAGGGCCGTACGCCAAGGTCCGCGCCGACGGCCCCGAACTGCTCGCCGTGCTCACCGCGATGAAGGCGCACGGGACGTATCTCGAGCCGACGCTGTGGGTCTTTGCGCGCGACGGGGTCAAGCCCGAGGTAGCGAAGTGGGGGGCCGCACTCACCGTGCGCGCGCAGGCGGCGGGGATCCCGATCCTCGCCGGGACAGACGGCTTGATGGGACCGGACAGCGTCCCGCTCCCGTACATTCACCGCGAGCTGCAACTACTGGTGGAGGCCGGACTCACGCCGGCGGCGGCGCTGGCCACGGCGACCACCGTCCCCGCCCGCGCCATGCGCCGCGAGCGGACGCACGGAGTGATCGCCGCGGGTCGCGTGGCGGACATCGTCCTGCTCGAGGGGAATCCGCTCGCCGATATCCGCAACACGACGCGCATCCGCCAGGTGGTGCTGCGCGGGCGACCGCTCCCGCGTTAGGCTCGCGCCGGGAGCGCGCGCCCGGGCACGGGGGTCAGCACCCCGGGCGCGTCGCGCTATTGGCGAAGACGCGGGCGAAGTACGGGAGCAGGTGCCGCTCGAACCGGTCGCGCGCCTTGTCAACGTGCCCGCCGTCGTAGGCCTCGACGGTATGCGCGATGCCGGAGCGCTGCAGCGCCGCCGAATAGGCGCGGACCCCGACCGGAACGCTCGCCACCTGGTCTGACGTGCCGTAATCGATGACGATCCCGCAGAGCGCCCGCACGGGGACGGGGTCGCGCGCCAGGCGATCGACCGGGAGAAGGCGCCTCCACGTGCGCCGCACCGCGCGCACCTCCCGAGTGGTGCCAGCACGTGGCATGTAGGGGAGGACGAGTGGCGCGCCGCGGCGGAAGGACGGGGCGAAGGCGATGGCCATCGCGCGCACGATGCGCTCGCCCGTGGTGCGCGGCGGTGTCGCCGGCGCGAGGCGCGACGCCGCTAGCCACAGTGGGCTCGCGGGAGCGAGGTCGGCCGCCAACGTCAGGCAGCACGGGCTCATGGCGTAGACGTTGGCAAAGGTCGCCGAGTGCGACTGTACGATCGACAGCGCGCCGAATCCCCCCATGGACTGTCCCGCGATCCCACGATGCCGCCGGTCGCGCATGGTACGATAGCGCCCGTCGATGTACCCCACGAGCTCTCGGCCGATGAAGTCGTCCCAGCGGCCGAAGGCGACCGAATTCACATAGAAGGTGCCGCCGTAGCTGTTGTCGGCGTGCGGCATCACGACGAGGAACTCGCTGCCGGTGCGCGCCAGCGAGTCCATCGTGCGGCGCAGGTCAAATCCTTGGTAGGAGCCATCGAGCCACTCGCGTGGATGCGACGTCATCCCGTGCAGGAGATAGAGCACGGGGAAGTGGCGCGTGCGGTCGCGGTCGTAGCTGGGCGGGAGGTAGGTGTAGACCTCCCGCGTGGCGGGATCACCGACGCGGTTGCCGAGCAGGGTGCGCGCTCGCACGGTATCGACGACGACGCGCCCCTGGGCACGTGCGACGGGGGCAACGGCGGCCAGCAGCGCGATCGCGCCGACGGCCAGGCACACGCGTTGTGCGAACGACTCGACCCTGCGGCTCCGCCGGTGCACGCGCCCCCGGCCGCTCAGGCGAGGGCCTGCGTGAAGGCAGCGGCGAGCAGCGTGCCGGTCGTGCGGTTCCAGGACTCGTTGACGCCTAACGTCAGGGTCCCGTCTGGTGTCCCCCTCGGCAGCAAGATCCCCCGCTGCGCCAAGCGGGTGGCCGCGACCTCCAGGTCGCCCCCCGTGATGTGGAGGCGCGTGAGGTTGGTCCCGTTCGGGATGCGCTCCACGCGCACGCGCGGGTGACGGGCGATCTCCTTATAGAAATTCTCCGAGACCTGCACCGCACTCTTCAGGCGCCCCTCGAAGCCCTCCATGAAGTGCCCGGCCACCCGCGCGGCCGGCCACCCCACGGCGAGGTTGCCGCCAAACATGCGGCGTACGTGAAACATGCCGTCGAGCACACGCCGCGGCCCGGCCAGCACGGCCCCGATGCCGCAGTTGAAGTACTTCCACAGCGACACGTACACGGTGTCGAAGTGCTTCGCGTACTCCGCGGGCGCTATCCCTGTGTAGGCCGAGGCGATGAAGAGTCGGGCGCCGTCGAGATGCGTGCCGATGCCGTGCTCGCGAGCGAAGGCGGTGACCCGTTGGGCCTCGTCCCAGTCGAACATCTCCCCCGAGAGTCGGCGAATGGGGCTCTCGATCACCAGCGCGCCGACGTCGGTGGCGACGCGCCCGCTCGCCGTGCGCTTGACGACCGCCTCGACGTCGGCGCGCGTGTAGGTCGCCTTGAGCGAGGCGAGCGGGAGGAGTGTGAGCCCGGAGAGCATCTGGCAGGCGTCGCCGGTGTCGTTGTACATGTGGCTCATGTCGGGGACGATCACGCGACGCTTGTTGCCGGCGAGGGCGCGCACCGCCAGCTGGTTGGCGAGCGTCCCGGAGGGCATGAAGACCGCGGTCTCCTTGCCCAGGAGCCGGGCCCACCGTTGCTCGAAGGCCTCGACCTCCCCGCCGAGCAGGTACGTGTCCTCGGCGACGTCGCGGGTGGCGGTGAGGTCCTGGAGGAGGGTGGCGTATTCGCGCGGGGTGAGGGCGAGGCCGTCGCCGGAGAGGTGGACGGCGCCGTCGGCGAGCGTCGACCGGTCAGCGCGTTCGCCGTGCTCGGCGGCTCGAGTCAGGCTCGGCGAGAGCGAGGCGAGCGCCGCGATTGCGGTGCTCGCGCCAGCGGTTTCGATGAAGCCTCGTCGCGAAACGTCGTTCATGGGTATCTCCGTGCGTGCACCTGATGCCTGCCTCGGGGAAGCTGATCAGGAAGGGCGTCGCACGCAACGAACGGCCAGCGTCGAAGCGGCCGAAAGGGGGACGCCCCGCTACCCCTCGACCGAGGATGTCGCGCCAAGACGCTCGTGCAGGCGCTCGAAGCCAAGTCGCAGGAACGCCGAGTAACCGTCCGGCGCCAAGGCGTCGAGCGTCGCACGCCCGCGGTGTGCGATGGCGCGGGCCTCATCCGCGCGCCCGAGCGCCAACAGCGAGTCGGCGAGATTGAGGCAGAGCGAGGGGAGCAGGTCACGCGCCTCACCAACCGGGAGCGCGTCGGCGTGGCGCAGCGCGATCGCATTCCAATGGAGGCGATCGGCCGCGCTCTCCTGGTGGCGTGCGAGGTAATGGGCGGCGATGCTCGCCTCGAGGTCGTTGGACCGGGTGGCCCACGCCTGTTCAAAAAGGGGGCGCGCCTTGTCCGGCTCTCCCTCGAGCTGCATGCCGGCGGCACAGAGAGCGACGACGGGGTTGGCGGGATCGAGCGCCAGCATGCTCGGCTACCGACGCACGCGCTGCAGCCAGACGAGTTCGTCGTCGTCTGTGCGGGCGAGATAGAGCGTTCCCTTGCCGAAGCCGATAAGGCGAGTGGCCGGCGGGAGTGCGACGCGTTCCACCACCCGACCGGCGCCGTCGAAGACATCGTAGGTGGGGACGGGATCGTCGTGTGCACGGGTGCGCAGCACCCAGAGCCGACCGTCAGGAGCAACGCCCGCCGCCTTGTCGAGGAAGGGGGGCTTGACCTCGGGCCACGTCTGGTCGGGAGTGAGCATGCGCTCGATGTCGGCCTTGGACAGCTTCGGCGTGCGCGCCCGTGGCGACGCGGCGCCCTTGGCGGCGGGGGGCGCCCCCGACGGACCGGCCACGATGATCCCACCGGGACGCAGCTGGGACTTGGCGAAGGCCGCCTTCTCGTCGTCGGTCACGCGGATGGCCGGGCCCTGGGCCACCGGTCCCGTGATGCGCGTGCCGTTAGGCGCGATCCACTCGACCCGATATGGCGCCGCGCGTACGATGGCCACGCGCCCGTCTGGCGCAATGGCCGCCAGGTCGCGCGCGGCAAGCGGGAGGTTGGTCGACCACTGCACCATCCCGCCCGGCAGGAGTCGCGCCGCCGTCATTTCCCCCTGGGGTTCGGCGAGGGTGCCAATGGTGTCGGTGCGAGCGCTCCGCCTATCGTGGACGAGCAACTCCGCCATCCCCACGCTGGGGTCGGTGGGCCTGGCCGGTCGCCTCGACTGCCGCAGCAGCATGCGACCCGATCCGTCGATTCCGATGAGATCCGCGGCGAAGAGCATCCCTTCGCCGGCGAGCGGCCGGGTGCCGGCGGGCTTGCCGTCGGGGCCGATGAGCAGAAGGCGGGCGTTGCTCCAGTCGGGCATGAGCGTGCTGTCGCCCGGGAGGGGATACAGCGTCGTGGGTGTCCCCCACTCGCCGGGCCCTGCGCCAGCGCGCCCGACGGGAGTCGCCGTGCCCCGCACGAGGTCGATCAGCTGCAACGTCTTGTCACGGCCATCGGCGACGATGACCCGCCCGTTCGAGAGCTCGCGCAGCCCGGAGATGGCGGTGAACGGTTCGCGATGCTCGACCTCCGGCTTGGGGAGCCCGCGCGTGGCCCCCTGGGCGGCGGCGGCGGTCGCCCACGATACGCCGAGCACCGCCGCACGGATCACGACGAACGTCACGTTAGGCATTGTGTTCGCCGCTCAGGTCACCGCAAAGCAGAAGAAGAACCCGTTCCCGCCCGTCGCCTTGAGGTTGTCCTGGCTGCAGCCGCGCGACGGGTGCGCCGAGTTCCACGACGTCGGGAATTCCCCGCCCCCCTGCCGGTCGTGGTGCCCTACACGTGCGCTGCCTTCGCCGTGGCTCGTCCACGCGTTGCACGATGAGTCGCTCCCCGCCGGATAGGCGGTCCCGTCCGGGGTGGAGCCGGTGAGGATGTCGTGCATGTTGGGGATATCGCCGCGCCCGTTGACCTTGGCCCCCTTCTCGGTGAGGATCGTTTCCTTGGTGAGGTTGGCGGCGCTGTTGTGCAGTTCCCCGACCGTGCGCGCGATGAGCGTCCCGGCGACATTGTGCCACGGCCCCTTTCCGATGCGGTCGCGCGCGTTGATGGCGGCCTTTCCGTCCATGGCCGGGACGCTGAGATAGGCGTGCCAGGTGAGGTCACCGCCGCCTGCGGTCTGCGCCAACCCCTGGCAGTACCGGTCGGCTCCCTCGAGCCCCCCCAGGTCGGCACCGTTCCCCGGTCCCGCACTCGTGATGAAGAAGGTCATCCGCTGCTGTGGGGCGGGCTGCGCCTGCTGCGCTTCGGTCGTCAGGGGGAGGAGCAGGACGGTCGCGGCGACGGCGATCGCGCGAGCGGGCGTTCGACTGAGGGTCATGTCGGTCCTCGAGGGAAAGGTCGCTATTGGTTACCTCACCAACGCCCGATTCGCCAGTCGGAAGCCGGGCGTCGGCGAGGCTTCGAAGGTCCCGCGACCGGCCGAACGCCGGGGCGTCGCGGTGCGTATTCAGTGGCTGGGCGCGCTTGTCGCGCCGCACGCCCCCATCCGTTCACACGGTTCGTGCTCCGAGTTCCCTTCGCCGTCCGTACAGCGCGCAACGCGCTGCGCGCGCTCGTCGCGCCTGCTGCGACCGTCGCGCTGCTGGTTACGCTCCCCTCCGCCGCCACGGCGCAGGAGGGAACGCCCGTGGTGACGCCCGCCGCGGCGCGCGCGCCCATGCGCCCGACCCTGCGCGTCGCACCGCGTGCGAGCGCGATCAACCTCGACGGCCGACTCGACGAGGCGGCATGGAGCGCGGCACCGGCGGCGAGCGGCTTCGTACAGCGCGTCCCGGTCGAGGGGGCTCCGGCCGAGGAACGGACCGAGGTGCGGCTCCTGATGGACGAGTCGTCGGTCTGGATTGCCGCACGCATGTACGACCGCGACCCCGCGTCGATTGCCCGGCAGGTGGTGCGCCGCGACCAGGATGCACAAGCCGACTACTTCGAGGTCGCCTTCGACTCCAACCTCGACCGACGTACCGGCTTTGTCTTCCGCGTGAGCGCGGCCAACGTGCAACGCGATGAGTACGTCTTCGACGACAACGAGCGCGATCGCACATGGGACGGCGTCTGGAGTTCCGCGGTCGCCATCGACTCGCTCGGCTGGACGGCCGAGCTGCGCATTCCACTGTCGCAGCTGCGCTTTCGCGCCAGCGATGGCGAACAGGCGTGGGGGATCAACTTCGTGCGCCGTCGCCTCAAGACGAACGAAGAAACGCATTTCGCCCTGGTCTCGCGCACGCAGCGCGGGCTCGTGTCGCAGTTCGGCCGGCTGGAGGGGGTCAAGGCGCGCAGCGCCCGGCGCCTGGAGCTGCGCCCGTACGCGTTAGGCTCCGTCTTTCGCGGGACGGCGGAGGCCGGGAATCCGTTCCGCACGGGACGCGATGGCGGGTCGCGCGTAGGGACCGACGTGCGCGTGGGATTGGGGGGACAGTTCACCCTCGACGCGACGATCAACCCCGATTTCGGCCAGGTGGAGGCCGACCCCGCGGTCATCAACCTCTCCGCCTTCGAGCAGTTCTTCGAGGAGCGGCGCCCGTTCTTCGTTGAAGACGCCAAGATCTTCGACTTCTCGCTCTCGGGTGGCCGCAACCGGCTGTACTACTCGCGCCGCCTGGGACGCTCGCCGCGCGGCTCGGCTCCCGAAGGGACGCTCTTCGCCGATGTCCCCGCCTCGGCCAACATCCTCGGCGCCGCCAAGCTCACCGGGCGCACGCAGCGCGGGCTCTCGTTAGGGGCGCTGGCGGCGGTCACACAACAGGCCGACGGGCGCGCCTACCTTGGCGAGTCCGATCCCGAGCGACCGTTCATGGTCGAGCCGCGCGCGGAGTACGGCGTGCTGCGTGCACGGCAGGACTTCAACGGCGGCGCCTCCACCATCGGCGTCATCGGGTCGTCGCTCCGCCGCAACCTGCCGGGCGACGGTTCGTTCGACTTCCTCACGACCTCCGCGTTCAACGGCGGGATCGACTGGGAACACCAGTGGAGCAATCGCACCTGGGCATTCTTCGGCTACTGGGCCGGGAGCCACGTGCGGGGCGATTCCACGGCGATGATCCGGCTGCAACGGGCTAGCAACCACTTCTTCCAGCGCCCCGACTCTCGCGGCAACGGCGTGGACTCCTCGGCGCGCGCCATGTCGGGATACGACTGGCGCATGACGGTGGAGAAACGACGCGGGCAGCACTGGACCGGCTCGGTGTGGGCCGCCGAGGTCTCACCGGGATTCGAGATCAACGACGCAGGGTTCAGTACGCGCCAGGAGGTACTCGACGGCGGGGCGCGCGTGCAGTACCGCGAGATCACCCCGGGGACGTTGCTCCGCTCGTACAACGTCTCATTGTCGACTTTCCATAATTGGAGCCACGATGCGGTCGCCGGCTCGTTCTCGACCGCTGCGTGGGGAAATGCGCACGTGGCCGGGTCGGTGGGGGTGAACGCCAACGTCGAGTTCAACAACTTCTGGCGGCTCGACGCCAACACGCAGTGGCATCCGGAGACGATGGACCGCACGGGGACGCGCGGTGGGCCGTTGATGCTGCAGCCGCGGTGGGGCGACCTGCGCCTGTCGCTCCAGAGCGATCAGCGTGCGCGCCTCGCGCTGGAGCCCAGCATCTACCTCAAGCGATCGGCGCTCAACGGCGGCAATGAGTTCCAGACCTCGCTGGAGATCAACGTGCGTCCGTCGTCGCGCCTCGAGATCGAGATCGAGCCGCGCTACACACACGCGTCGATCGGGGCGCAGTACGTCTCGACGATGGACGCCGCGGAATTCGCCCCCACCTTTGGCTCTCGCTACTTCTTTGGCGAGGTCGCGCGCCGCGAGCTGGCGCTCCCCACGCGCATCAACGCGGCCTTCTCGCCGACGCTCTCCTTCCAGTTCTTCGCCCAACCGCTGGTCTCGTCGGGCGATTACTCCAACTACAAGCAGCTCCTCTCGCCCTCGTCGTTCAACTTCAATCGCTTTCGCGAGGGGACGGCGGTCGGGAGCGGGGAGGCGGTGCGCTGTCAGGGCGGAGCGACGTGTGTCGACGCCAACGCCGTGCGCTACTTCGACTTCGACGGCAACGGCACGCCCGAGCACACGATCGACGAGCAGGACTTCAACGTGCGCTCGCTCATCGGGAACGCCGTCGTTCGCTGGGAGTACCGGCCGGGGTCGACGATCTTCCTGGTCTGGCAGCGCCGGCAACGGAGCGACGTGGTGGCCGGGGATTTCGTCATGTCGCGCGACTGGCGGGCATTGCTCAAGGCGCCGACCGACAACACGTTCCTCGTGAAGGTCAGCTACTGGCTCCCGCTGTGACCGGCGGGGACGTCCCCACCTCCAGCACAACATCCCGTGACCGCTGACATCTCGCGCCGCGCCCTGGTTCGCACCCTCGCCGCGGCCGGGGTGGCATCGGCGGTGGGGATCCCGCGCGCGGCCCACGCCATTGTTCCTGGCGGTGGTCGCCGATCTGGCGCCGGCGAACTGCTCATCCGCGGCGGCCGCGTCGTCAACGCCGACGGCGTGGTCACCGCCGACGTGCGCATCGTCGGCGAGCAGATCACTGAGGTGGGACGCAACTTGACGCCGGGGGCCGGCGCGCGGGTGATCGAGGCGAACGGGATGCTGCTCATGCCCGGCGGGATCGATCCGCACACGCACCTGCACCCGTCCTTTGCCGACGACCTCACGAGCGGCACGCAGGCCGCGCTGGCGGGCGGGATCACGACCGTCGGGACCTTCTCGACGCCGCGGCGCGACGAGACCATCGTCGCTGCGCTCGACCGGATGGGCGCGACGGTGCAGGCGGAGGCCATCGCCGACGTCATCCTGCACTCGTCCGTATGGCCCCCAAACGACGCGTTGATCAACGCGCTCCCGTCGCTCGTCGAGCGCGGCCAGCCGAGCATCAAGTTCTACATGGTGCGCCCCGACTTCGGCGCGCAGATGGAGCAGGTCATCAAGACGCTGGAGGCCGCGCGCGCACTTGGCGTGGTCACGATGATCCACTGCGAGGACGGCGCGCTGCTCAACGCGGCGGTGCGTCGCCTGACCGCGGAGGGGAAGACGGGGCTCGAGCACTACATCGAGTCGCGCCCGCTGATCGCCGAAGTGGCCGCGACGCAACAGGCGGCCTCGTTATGCGAGGACACGGGGGCGCCGATGTACCTCGTGCACATGTCGGCGTCGCGGGCGCTCGACGCCTGTCGCCCGGCGCGCGCCGCCGGCCTCCCGCTGTACATCGAAACGCGACCGCTCTTCATCCACCTCGACGAATCGAAGCTGCGCGGCCCCGACCATCGCCTGTACGTCGGACAGCCGCCGCTACGCCCACGCGCCGACGTCGACGCGATGTTCCGCGCCCTCATAGACGGCCGCATCGACGTCCTGGCCACCGACCACGCACCGTGGACGCGCGAACAAAAGATGGACCCCGCACTCAGTATCGCGCGCGTGCGGCCCGGTGCGAGCGACCTGCAGTGCATGCTCCCGATGTACTTCTCCGAAGGGGTCGGCAAGCGGAAGCTCTCGCTCACGCGCTTCGTCGAGACCACGTCGACCAACGCGGCGAAGATCTTCGGGTTGTACGGCAAGAAGGGGGTGATTCGCGCCGGTGCCGACGCCGACATCGCCATGTGGGACCCCAGGCGCACCGCGCCGGTGCTGGCGGCCAACGACTACGGCAAGTCGGACTACTCCCCGTATGAAGGGTGGAGCGTGACGGGGTGGCCGGTGACGGTGCTGAGACGCGGGGAGGTGGTGGTGGCCGATGGAAAGGTCGTGGGGAATGCGGGGAGCGGGCGGCTGGTGCGCCGCGAGGCATGGCACAACCCCTAGACGCACACGGGGCGACACTCGTCGTGTCGCCCCGCGTGAACTTGAACCGAGCAGCGGTACTACTTCACCGACTCCCACGCGATCGACGCCACCTCGCCTAACGCCTGTCCCGCAACGACCGCCGGGTCACCCGATGCGACCGAGACGTTATTGACGTAGATCGCGAAGGCGATCTCGCGCCCGCTCTTCGTCGTGAAGAAGCCGGCCAGTCCCTTGCCGTGGATCAGCTGGCGGCGGTTGAGCGGGTCGAACGAGCCGAAGGTCCCCGTCTTGGCGAAGACCTTGCCGGCCCCCGGCGAGTTGACCTGGATCTGCGCCAGCGTTCCGTCCTTGCCCAGCGTGGGCATCGCCATCTTGAAGTCCTGCGCCCACGGCTTGGTCCAGACCTTGGCCAGCAGGCGCGACATGAAGCGCGGCGAGAAGTAGGCGTCGCCACCGGCCCCATCGCCCTGCACGGCGCCGTTGAGGTCGAGCCCTTCGCTCGTCAGCCACTCGCGTGCGATGTCGAAGCCGTTGCGCGTGCCGTTCCCCTTGAGCGCACCGAGCAGGAGGGGGAAGTTGCTGGCGTGCAGGTTCTGCGACGTCTTGAGGAGGACGACCGCCTCCTTGCTGAGCGGCAGCGAGACGTGCTCGGCGACCAGCAGCGAGTCTGCATAACGAGCGGCGAGCGCCGCCGCGTCGACCTGGCGCGATGCCAGGCGCGGGATGGCCGCCACGCCGGCATCGTTGAGCACCTCGGCGAAGGTGATCTCGCCAAAGCGCGAAGGCTGCGGTACGGCCCAGCGCGAGTTCGAGGCCGGCCCCACCGGGACCGTCCCCATGGCGACGAGGAAGCGTCGGTCCTTGTTGGTGCTGTCCTCGACCATGCGTACCGCAGGGGCGGTCCCCGAGTCGGACGTCGTGAGATACGCCTGTACGGTGAGCAGCGAGGTCTTGGGCGACACGGTGACCGTGACCGGCTCACCCGCACGGCGTCCCGGCACCACGACGATATCAATGACGTTGTCGTTCACCACCATCGGCGAGAGGGCGATGCGCGTCCCGAGCTCGCGCCCCGCCTCGCGAAAGAGCGACGCATCGACGATCACCTGCCCGGTGAGCCCTTTGATCCCCTTCGACGCCACCTGCTGCGCCATCTGCCGCAGCGTGGTGAGCGGATCCGCGGCGAGCGGCTGCCCGCCGTACGAGTGGTCCTGGTCGATGAAGGCGTAGCCGCCGTCGCGCACCCGGTTGGAGATGTTGGGGTCGCCGCTGGCGACGAGCACCAGGTCGCCCTGCACGATCCCGTTCCGGATGGGACCTGTGCGATAGACCTTCGTATGGAAGCGATGGTCGGGGCCTAACGTCTGCATCGCCGTCGCCATCGTCACCACCTTGGTAGTGGAACCGGGGACGAAGAGGCGGTCGCCGTTGTGCGACATGACGACCTTGCCGCTGGCGATGTCGTAGAACTCCATCCCCCAGTGCGCGTGGGCGAACTCGGGGCGATTCATCACCGCCTGGATGCGCGCGTTAGGCGCGGGCTGGGCGGTTAGGGACGGTGCGAGCGTCGCGGAGAGCGCGATCAACGCGACGGGGGCAGCGTACGACAGTCGGCAGGTGTGGCGAGGCATGGGCGGCGAGCGGTCGGGATGACGCGGGATGTAGCGCGGGATGTGACGTGAGGATCGCGCAGAACATGCCCCGTGGGAGCGCACCCGTCAAACCGACGCTCGCCCGCGTCGTCCTCGCGTCGCTGTCTGAGCGCGGCCTCGCCTGCGCGATCCTCAGCGTGGCCTAGCGGACCTTCCCCGGCGGGTGGCTCCTGTCGCACGCGTAGGCGCTGCGGCGGGCTTCCTGGTCGTCAGTGCCTTCGACGGCCGAGCGGACGCGAACGTCATCCCCTGCGCCGCCAGCGCTTCGCGCAGGATGCGGATCGCCTTGGGCCCCACGCCGTGCAGCGCGAGCAGTTCGCCCTCACTGATCGCGGCCAGCTGCTCGAGGCAGCGATAGCCGGCGCCGGTCAGCGCGCGCGTGGCCGGGGCGCTGATGGCGGGGAGCGAGTGGCGTGCATCTGACGGCTTGGCTTTCGATGGCATGCGGGGCTCGTGACTTGGGTTGGTGTCGCCTGCTCGGCGGGCGCGCTCAGCGCGCACCAGGGCGGGACGTCTGTTCGGGCGCCGGCAGCGACCGCGGAGTTCCACCGCCCTCGCCGAGCCCCAGCGCCGCCAGCCACTCCGCGCGCAGCTTCTCGAGCGGTCGCCCCGCGGCGCGTTCGACCGCCGCTGGAAAGTCGCCGCGCTGGATGGCCGGCATGAGCGCCACCGCCGACGCCAATCCGGTCACGCCGACCAGATGGCGCACCAACGATCGACTGCACGGATAGAAGATCGGGGCGACCTCGGTGCGCTGGGTCGTGAACAGCATCTGCATACGTCCCGGTCGCCCCACCGCCTCGGTGATGGCCTGTCGATGCGGCGAAGCCTTGAGCCGATCGGCACACGCGCGGTCGACGCGATCGCTCGCGCCAACGCCAAAGATGTCGCCCTCGACGATCCCCGCCTTGGCTGCACCCAGCTGCGCCAGGTGATCGGGAAATCCCTCGAGGAACCAGAGCGGCTGCTCGTCCGTCACTCGGCGCTGTGTCGGCGAATCGGTGTACTCCCACGGCATGAACGGGGGGAGTGGCTCCAGCAACTCGTGCAGCCCTTCGTGCAGGAGCGGGGCGACCCCCTGGTGCACGCGCCAGATGCTGATGAAGACGGCGCCCTTCCCCGAGGCGTGCGAGATCACACGCGTGGGGACCAGGTAGTAGTCGATGGCGCGAGTCCCGATGCGCTGCCACGGCCACGGACCACCGATCATCTCACGCAGCGCCGCGATCCCCGCATCGACGCGGCGGGCGACCGCGCGCAGCGAGTCCAGCGAGATGGAGTCGCGCGGCGCCCAGAGTACCGCGTTCGGCATGGCGACCGTGTGCCCGCCGCTTCTCAGTGACGCAATGTGCGCCGAATCCAGGGGGTTCCAGTTGAGCGCGGTGGGCGCGGACTGCTGCGCACGTGCCGTCGCCGCACACGCCACCGAGAGCGCGGGAACGAGCAGGCGAAGGAGAGACATGCGAGTCATAACGATTGGTGATGATGCGGTTGCCCTAGCGCCCCTTCAGCGCATCCAGCAGCTTCGGAATGAAACCACCAAACGCGCCATTGCTCATCACCAGCACGACATCACCCGCGCGCGCCCCCTGCGCCACCTGGTGCATGAGCACATCGGGATCGGCGTCGGCGTGCGCCTCGATTCCGCGAGCGGCGATGGCCCGCGCGATCGCCGGCACGTCGAGTTGCTGGTCGATGGGGACCTTGTCGTGCGGCTCGGGGAGGCGGATCGACACCACGTTCGCCTGGTCGAAGGCCTCGGAGTACTCCAGCTGGTGGATGTTGCGGCGCGAGGTGTTGGAGCGCGGCTCGAAGACCGCCCACAGGCGCCGCGTCGGGTAGCGCTGCCGCAGCGCGAGGATCGTTTCGCGCACCGCCGTGGGGTGGTGCGCGAAGTCGTCGATGACCAGCACCCCGCCCACCTCGCCGCGCGGCTCCTGGCGGCGCTTGACTCCCTTGAACGTCGCGAACCCACGCGCGATCGCCTCGGGCGACAACCCTAACGAGCGCGCGGCGGCATACACGCCGGTCGCGTTCTCCAGGTTGTGGTAGCCCGTCATTGGGAGGTCGAGCGTGACCGTCTCTCCTCCCGGCCCGTCGATGGTAAAGCGTGTCCCCGCCTCGCTGAAGCGCGCGTCGTGCCCGCAATAGTCGGCCTCGCGCTCCCACGCATAGGTCTCGACGCGTGCCGTCGTGCTGGTGCGCGCCAGTTCCACCGCCCGCGGGTACGACGCCGCCACGCCCAACCAGCCATCCGCGGGAAGCGTGTGCCCGAGCTTCTCGAAGGCGGACTCGTAGTGCGCCATGTCGCGGTAGATGTCGGCATGGTCGAACTCCACGCTCGTCAGCAGCGCGGTGCGCGCGCGGTAGTGCAGGAACTTGGGCCCCTTGTCCCAGTACGCCGTGTCGTACTCGTCTCCCTCGACGACGACGTGCGCCCCCTTCCCCAGCCGATAGTTACCGCCGTAGTTGAGCGTCACCCCGCCCACCAGGAAGGTCGGATCGAGCCCCGCCTCGGCGAGCACGTGCCCCATGAGCGCCGAGGTGGTCGTCTTGCCGTGCGTCCCGGCGATGACGACGCTGTGGCGCGTCGCGGCGACGAGGGCACCGAAGGCCGCCGGGAACGACATCTGTGGCAGTCCGCGGCTGCGAACCGCCGTCGCTTCGGGGTTCACTCGGCGAATGACGTTCCCGATGATCACCAGGTCGGGGCGTGCGCGGTCGAGGTTCTCCGGCGCATACGGCGTGTAGACCTCGATCCCCCACTCGCGCAGCATGTCGCTCATGGGTGGGTAGACGTTCTCGTCGCTCCCGGTGACGGTGTAGCCCGCCGCCTTGAGCATCCCGGCAAAGGCCCCCATCCCGGTCCCGGCGACGCCCACCAGGTGGATCCGCCGGATGGCGTCGGGGGCGATGTCGGTGAGGATGTGACCGTTGTCGTTGTCGTTAGGTGCCGTCACGTATGACCCGATCGGGGCCTAGCCCCAGAAGATGTATGCCACGAAGATCGCCGCCACCACGCCGGCGAGGTCGGCGAGCAGCCCGAGCGCCACCGCATTGCGCGTCTTGCGCACTCCGACCGCCCCGAAGTACAGCGCGAGGATGTAGAAGGTGGTGTCGGTCGCCCCCTGGAAGGTCGACGCCAGGCGCCCGACAAACGAGTCGGCGCCGTAGGTCTTCATCGCATCGACCATCATCCCGCGCGCCCCGCTCCCGCTGAGCGGCTTCATGAGCGCCGTCGGCAGCGCCGGCACGAGATCGCTGCGGAAGCCCAGCGCCTCGAGCAGGCTGCTCAACCCCTGCACCATGAGGTCGAGCGTCCCCGAAGCACGAAAGACGCCGATAGCCACGAGGATCGCGATGAGGTACGGGATGATCCGGATCGCGACCTGGAACCCTTCCTTCCCCCCTTCGACGAAGGCCTCGTATGCGTTGACCTTGCGCACGAGCGACATGATCAGGAACGACGAGATCACGCCGTACAGGATGACGTTGGCCACCACGTTGGAGATCGCTTGCACCTGCTCCTGCGGGATCCCGGCGAAGTACCAGGTCACCGCGGCGATGAGCCCCGTGACGCCCACGAGATAGGCGAGGATCACCTTGTCGAACAGGTTGATGCGCTGCACCAACGCCGTCGAGATGAGCGCCACCAGTGTCGCGAAGTACGTCGTGATGAGGATCGGGATGAACACGTCCGACGGGTTCGCCGCCCCCAGCTGCGCCCGGTACACCATGATGCTGATCGGGATCACCGTGAGCCCCGAGGTGTTGAGCACGAGGAACATGATCTGTGCGTTCGTCGCCGTGTCCTTCTCGGGGTTCAGCTCCTGCAGTTCGTTCATCGCCTTGAGCCCGAGCGGCGTGGCCGCGTTGTCGAGCCCCAGCATGTTGGCGGCGAAGTTCATGATGATCGACCCGATGGCCGGGTGATCGGCCGGCACCTCGGGAAAGAGGCGACGGAAGAAGGGACGCACCACGGTCGCCATGATGTCGATCGCACCGCCCTTCTCCCCCACCTTCATCAACCCAAGCCAGAGCGTCAGCACCCCCGTCAGCCCCAACGAAATCTCGAAGCCGGTCTTCGCCGAGTCGAAGGTGGCCTGCACCATGGTCGTGAAGACCATCGTGTCGCCCAGGAAGATGAGCTTCGTGAGCCCCACCAGGAGCGCGATGAGGAAGAAGCCGAGCCAGATGTAGTTGAGCGTCACGGGAGGGTTCCGGTCAGGAGCTCCACGAGCGCCGGGACGTGGTCGCGCATCAGCACCTCCGTGGCGGCAAGGGGGAATTCATAGGTGATCACCGGGACGCCATGCTCCGCCCCCCACGAGCCGAACGATCCCGGCGTGGGATACCCCACATCGCGCACGAAGGGCATCCCCGTGCGCGCAGCGAGGCGAGCGCCTAACGCACTGCCATTGGCATCGTCGATGCAGGCGAGCGGGGCATGCAGCGCGACGACACTCGCCGGCTGCAGCTCACCGATGAGGGCGATGAGCGCCTGCACCTCCGGCTCCGACCCCGCGTGCGCCCCCGTGGAGAGCACCACGTCGCTCGGATCCTCGATCGTCGAGCGGCAGGTCACCGGCATCGCCTGCCAGTTGGACGACGGGAAGTTGCGGTTGAGGTCGACCCCGCGCGCGTTGCAGCGCGTCCCGCGTACCAGCCCGTCGGGATTGGCCGCGAGGACCACGGCCGCATGCGCCAACGGCTCCGCCAGCTGCCGCAGCGCACGCGACAGCGCGTACGTCGTCTCAGGCTCCTCCCCATGGATCGACGCGAAGACCAGGAGCTCGCAGCGCCCCGTGGGGCGCCAGACCTCGAGCGGGAGGCCGAGCACCGACCGCCCGTACGTCGCCGGCGCCCACGGGATCGTCCCCCATGCCGAACGCGGTCGCAGTGCCGTCACGCGACCGTCGGTTGAGGCGGTGGGCTCACGTTGGTCACGAAGCGTTCGTAGATCTCGTCCAGGTGTTCGAGCACGACGTCCTTGAGGAGCATCTCCGCGCTGGCGATGGTCGCACGCAGCAGTTCGGGGGTGAGGAGACTGGCGAATGTTGTGGCGATGGGGGCGTAGCTCAGGTGCCACCGCTCCGGCGCCACCCCGCCGCGATCGACGTCATAAGGTCGATAGAAACCGAAGGCCGTGCCAGTCGCGATGCGCGTGTCGAGCCACTCGTGCAGCGGGGCGTGCATCCCGCCGCGTTCCACTTCGGCGGGGAGCAGCTGAACCTCGTACCCCTCGGGGGTCCGTGCGGCATCATAGATGTCGACGTCGGTCCCCCAGTGATGGCGTGAGGCGCCGGGGAGCGCCGACCAGCGCAGGATGGCGAAGGCCAGTTCGCGAGGCGAGAGCGTCGCGACGTCGAGCGGCGCACCCGACGAGTCCAGCACGGCCAGTTCGCCCGTCACCTTGCGGTTCCATATCGAAAGCTGGCGGTCGAAGGGGCGGAAGGCACTGAGAATCGTGAAGTCAAAGCCCCGCGTGGCAGCCGCGTCCTTGAGTGCGAGGAAAGACGGCACGGCGTCGACGTGCATCCGTGCACTGAGTCGGGTGCCGTCGGCGTCTGAGCAGAGGTGGCGGTCGGACTGGCCAACGAGGCCTTCGACGGTCCAGGGGGCGAGAGCCATTCGGAGACCGTATCGCCTCGACGCCGTCCTCGCCACCCCCAGCCTCGCCCCGGTTCTTCAGGTCGGCCAGGTGTGAAACATCGCCACGAGTGGGGGCGTCGACGGCGTCGCGCGTGACCGGGGCCAGGGGAGCGTCGATGGTCGTGTTCGCCAGGAGGGAGAGGGCAATCGCCAGCTGCGGCACGAGGTGCAACGAACGCGTGGTGGCTCCGGGAGAGGTGGCGGGAGGACGAGCAGTGGCGTGCACTGGTGTCGACGGACCGTGCGGCGCGACAATTCGCGGTGTCTGCGCCCGCACCCTGGTGCACGGATTCCCGCAGGCCAAATGGAAAACCGGGGGAGACATCGACCTGGTGGAAGCGCGCTCCCCGCCCCGCGTCAGTGGTGCACCGCTCAGCGGGCCGACCGACACACGCCTAACGCAGTGGACTGGGCGCCGACGGTTGCGGCGAGCTTCGCCGAGTCGGTGGCGCTGGCCGTGCCCTTGGCCACCATGTCGCCCCACAGGGCGACCGCACGCTGGAAGAGGGGGGCAGCCTGTCGGCATGCGGCCGCCGCGTTCCCGACGCGTCGGCGCACGAGATCCACATAGCCCGACGCGAGACCGCTGTACGTTTCGGCGAAGAAGCTGCGGATGACGGCGTCGGTGGAGTCGACGGTCGTTCGCTCCATGAGGGACACCGTCTCCCGCAGCATGACCGCCGCGTCGTCCTCGACGCCCGAGCGCGCAACCGTCTGCGCAATCTTGGCGTGCGCCTCGATGAGCGATGCGCGCTTCCAGAGGTTTGTGGAATCGGTGGCCACATCACGCGCCCGGATGCCCTGTGATGCGCGATAGTGCTCGAGCGCTTCGCGCGCGCGGCCGCGCTTCACGAGCATGTCGCCGATACGCAGTTGTGCGTAGGCGAGATCGCCGTTGAACGTCTCGTTGGCCGGATCGTCGCGGCGTAGTGCGTTCGTGAGCGCGAGGTCCTCGCGATAGCTGGCTTCCGCGTCGGCGGTGCGCCCCATGGCGGCAAGGATCTCGCCCTGGTTGTAGAGCGCGACGGTGACCGCGCGGCGCAGGTCGGCGTTGAGCGGCTCCTCGGCGGCCAACGCGCGGCGAAGCGCGAGCGAGCGTTGCACGTTGTCCAACGCGGCGGGGAGTTCGGCCATGTCGAGCAAGAGCATCCCCAGGTGCTCGGTCGTAATCGAGTAGCCACGCCGCGCTGGCGTCCCGTCGCGTTCGTTGGGGGGCATGGAGTCGATGGCGGCCAGCGCCGCCAGATACTCGCGCCGGGCCCCGCTGTTGTCACCAACACCGGCGAGGATCATGCCGAGGTAGTCGTGACTTTGGTGGAGCCGGAGGCGCAGGTCCTGCTGGGCGGGATTTGCCCTGGCAACGGACTCCAGCATGCGCAGCGATTGCCGCGTGCGCGCCAGCGCCTGCTGCGGGTCACCCGTCTCCCACAGCAGCATCCCGAGGTCGCGTGAGACGCGCGCGATCGCCCCGCGCGTATCGAGGCGGGTCGAGTCGAGGCGCAGCAGGGGTTCGAGGATCGACAACGCCTTGCGGTAGCTCGCGATCGCGCCACTGGTGTTCCCCAGGCTTGCCACCAGCGTTCCGCCCTGCACGTCCCCCATGCGTTCGTACGCCGCTGCCAGTTCCTGCTGCAATGACGGATCGTCGTTGGCTTCTGCCGACAGTTTGTCGAGGTATTCGAGCCCATCCTTGACCAGGCGTTCGCGCACCGGGGTCGACCCGGGGAGGTCGACGACCGCGTCGTGATAGTCAAAGAGCACCGATCGGGCCAGGGTGCGCAGCTGCCCGAAGCGACGATTGGCGCGCTCGGCGTTTTGTGTGGCCACGCGCGCTTGCCAGGCCACCGCCGCCGTCCCCGTTACCAGGAGCAGAGCGGCGATCAGGGAGATCGCGACCGCTGCGGAGTTGCGCTGCACGAACTTGCTGGCGCGATACCGGAACGTGTCGGTGCGCGCGATGACCGGGAGGCCGGCCAGGTGGCGGCGGATGTCGGCGGCCAGTTGTTCAACCGAGGAGTAGCGTCGCGACGGCTCCTTGCGGAGCGCCATGAGGACGATGTTGTCCAGGTCGCCGCGCAAGTCGCGCTGCATCCGTCCAGCACTCGCGGCCGCGACGGTACTGGGGCGCGGCGGCTCCGTGGTGCGAATGGACTGCGCCATGTCGTCGGGCGAGCGACTTCGCACGGCATGCGGCAGGGAGCCGGTGAGCAACTCATACAGGATCACACCTAACGAGTAGACGTCACTGCTGGTGGCGGGGCGCAACCCTTCGAGTTGTTCGGGGCTCGCGTAGGCCGGCGTGAGGGCCCGCACGCCGGTGCCGGTGGCGCCCTCGCCCTCGTCCTGCAGGATGCGGGCGATGCCGAAGTCGAGGAGCTTGGGGACGCCGCCGGGCGTGACCAGGATGTTGAGCGGCTTGAGGTCGCGATGCACCACGAGCTGCTGGTGCGCGTAGCCCACCGCGTCGCACACCTGGAGGAACAGCTCCAGGCGCGCCCTCAACGACAGCGCGTGCGTCCGTGCGTACCGATCGATGGGTTCGCCCTCGATGTACTCCATCACGAAGTACGGGCGCCCATCGTCGGTGGTCCCGCCGTCGAGCAGTCGCGCGATGTTGGGATGGGCGAGCGAGGCGAGGATCTGGCGCTCGGCACGGAAGCGGCGCACCACGAAATCGGTGTCCATCCCACGCTTGATCAGCTTCAGCGCCACCAGCTGCCGGAACTGCGCGTCCGACCGTTCCGCCTGGTAGACCACGCCCATGCCTCCGCGCCCGATCTCGCTGAGCAGCCGGAAGGGGCCGATCTGGCGCCCGATGGCGTCGTCGTCAGGCGCGTCGCCCCCGTCTCGCACGTCAGAGAGGAGCGCGTCGAAACGTTCGAAGGCCACCTCGTCGATCCACAACGGCTCGCCGGTCGCGACGGTCAGCAGTCCTTCGACGTCGGCTCGCAGTGCCAGGTCGCCGTTGCACGCGGCGTCCAGGTGGGCGGCCCGCTCCCCCGCGGGGAGCTCGACGACGCGCTCGAGTATCGGCGCCACGCGCTCCCAGCGCTCAGGCGTCCAGTCGTTTGGTTCGCGATGGGGTCGTGCGTCGCTGGACGTCAGGAGCAGGCTCCGCGCCGTGAAGGGAACTGGGGGAGGCCCCCAGCAGACGATACGGCGCGGAGCGGTCAAAGCGGAAGCGCAGACGAGGAAGGCGCCCCCGAGCGAATCGGGGGCCTGCCGATTTCCGCTTCTGCGATGCCGCCACGTGTCGAGGGAGACAGGCAGCTCGTCGAATCACTCTCACGGACCGGTCTCGTGCAGCACGACCTCTCTCGTCCCTTGGCAATCGTGGCCGGCGCGGCGCGTCCCGCGCTCACCGTCGTCGCAGCGCTGGTGCGCGGCACTGGGTGCGCAACGCTCGGTGTGTCGCTCGCCATTGGTGCGGTCCACGCGCAGGGTGGTTCGCCTCCTCGCGGCCCGCTCCCCCGCATCCCGCTCTGCGCGGGACTCACCATCACGACCGCTATCAGCCAGGCCAATGGCGACTACGAGTCGATCAAGACCGTGCGCGCGGTGACCGCCCGTGACGTTCGCCTCACCTACTCTTCGGAGGGGATGGTGATGGAGATGCTCGACGCTGCCCCGCGGCTGCAACGCGTGAACGTGCGCCGCACCATCGCGCGTGCCGACCTCGACACCGCATCGCTGTACCTGCAGCAGTACAGCGCATTCACGCCAGAGCTGGTCCCCGGCACCACGGCACTTGGTACGTCGAGCGCCGTGCTGCGCTCGCTCAAGCTCCGTGGACGGGCCGACCTGGGGATCTTCATCCCCTTCAGCGGCCACGCCGTGCTCGACCGGGGCGAGCATCCCAACGTGTACGACAACGCGATGGTCGCCACGCTGCATCGGGTTGGCGGCAGCCCGGTCGTGGTCCCGGTGATCGTGGATAACCGTCCGGTCGACCTCCCGGCGATACGGGTCGCCGGGGACTTCTTCGGCGACAGCACCGAGTTGTACTTCCTCGACGACCTTTCCAACCCGATCACACTGCGCTTCCGCTTCGGTATCGGCGCGATCACGCAGGGCGACGCCGACCTGTCCAATCCCCTGCTCGGCAAGGTCAAGGCTGGCGATGACCGCGACGTGTTGCGCGTGGTGAAGATCTCCACGCGTTGCGAGGGCGGCACATCGGCTTCCGGTGGCGCGAGTCCGGGAAACGCCCCACCACCGGCGGGTGGAGCAGGGAGCGACGAGCTGGCGCGGATGGAGCAGGCGCTGCTCACCACCGGCAAGGTGGAGGTCTACCAGGTCTTCTTCGGCTTCAACAGCGACACGTTGCGCGAGGAGTCCACGCCGACGCTGCACACCATCGCGGCGGTGCTGGCTCGGCACCCCGACTGGACGCTACGTGTGGACGGCCACACCGACAACATCGCTGGCGATACCTACAACCTGACGCTGTCCCGACGCCGCGCAGCGTCGGTGAAGCGCGCACTCGTGACAAAGCACGCCGTGCAAGAGAGTCGCCTTCGTACCGATGGTTTCGGCGAAGGGCGCCCACTGGACACCAACGAGACCGTGGAAGGACGAGCCCGCAACCGCCGCGTGGAGCTGGTGCGGATCACGCCGTGACCTCCGTCACCACCTGGGCGCGTGACGACGCGCGCACTCGAACGCGTCAGCCGACCTGACGACCGGAGGCGGCGCTTCGTTGCCGACATCCTGCGGGGCCCACAGATTGGGGGGAGCGCCCCTCCACTCCCCGCTTCCGGGTCCGGCATGTCCGACCAGAGCCCGCACCAGATCACCGACCTGCTGTTGCAGATTCGCGGGGGGAAGTCCGATTCGCTCGAGCGACTGCTCCCCCTGGTGTACGGCGAGTTGCATCGCATCGCCAGCCGTCGCGTGCAAGGTCGTGACCAGACCATCGGCGCCACCTCGCTCGTGCACGAGGCCTACCTCAAGCTCTTCCAGGGCGCGGGGATCGATGTGCAAACGCGCGGCCACTTCTTTGCTGTCGCGGCCACGGCAATGCGGCAGATCATCGTGGACCGGGCGCGCGCGCACCTGGCCGACAAGCGCGGCGGCGCGCATCGTCGTGTCACGCTCGAGGACGAGCTGGCCGCGACCGACGACCAGGCCGAGCAGGCGGTCGCGCTCGACGACGCGCTCGACCGGCTCGAGGCGCTGGACCCGCGGCTGCGGCGCGTGGTGGAGTGTCGCTTCTTCGGCGGACTCACCGAGGACGAGACAGCCGAAGCCGTGGGCGTCACCTCGCGCACGGTCCGTTCGGACTGGGTCAAGGCGCGCGCCTTGTTAGGCAGCTGGTTGCGCGACTGAGCACCGTTCCGGTGCCTCAGTTCACCTTCACGCAGGAGGCGGACAGGTCGATCGTCACCGCTGCCGGGTGATCGAGGGGCCACATGATCTCCAGTACCCACTCGGCCGCCTTCCCTCCAAAGGCGGAGCTGTTGTAGCTGCTCAGCACGAAGGCCGATGGAAAGGTGACGAACCAGCCGCCGGCGGTCCCCGGTGGATTCGGGACGAAACCGCTTCGCTCCCCATACCAATTGGACAAGCCGCCAGCGATCGCGACCTTTCCCGCCGGGCACCGGACCGTGAGTTGTGACTTCGTCCCCGTCGTTCCCGACACCGAGTACGACGCGGTGACGATCTCGAACGCCGAGAGCGCAGTCGTACCGCTCAGCGACCCCACCGGGCCCGGCGGTCCCACCGGTCCGGTGGATCCCGTTGCTCCTGGCGGCCCGGCAGGACCGGCCACGCCCGCCACGCCGCTTGCCCCAGGCGGACCGGCATCGCCCTTGGGGCCGCTGGGCCCCTGGGGCCCTGCCGGTCCCGGCACACCGGTTGTAGGTCCCGCGGGACCGGGCGGGCCCTGTGGTCCTGCGGGTCCCTGGGCACCGGGGAGTCCCGGTGCCCCGGCCGGACCGACCGTGTTCCACTGCACCAGCGTGTGCTCGGCGCTTCGGCACGTGGCCGATGCGCCGCCTTGCCCCGCCAGGTACAAGGTGCCGGAGCGCGGGACGACGCAGGCGAAGATCGGGGGGGGCTGCTGCTGCGCGTCCAGGCGACCCGGCGCGGAGGTGCAGAGCGTCGCGACGGCGACGCATCCCAGTACGCGGACATGCCGTTGCATACTACGCTCTCCTCGTGCAGTCGTTGTCAGTTGATCCTGGCGCACGTGACCACCAGGCGTGCTCGAAACGTCCCCACCGACTGGGCGCTGAGGTGCACCACCCACTCGCGGTCGGAGTATCCAAACGCCTTGTTGGGATAGCTCCCCAGTTCGTGCACCCACGGCGACCCGCTGCCGGGCGAGTAGCCGCCGTTGGAATCGTCTCGCAGCAATCCGCCGCTGATCGCGATCTTCCCGGTCGGGCAGGTCGCGGTCACAAAGGTCTGCGTGCCGGGCTGCGTGAACGTGAACGACACGTTCGCCACCACGGTCTCCATGTTGCCGAGCGTCGCACTCCCTGCGAGGGAGCTGCCGGTTCCGGGGGGGCCCTGTGGACCGGCGGGCCCTTGCGGCCCCGTGGGACCGACGGCGCTCCACTGCACCAGCACATGGTCAGCGGCGCGGCATGTGCCTGGTGCTCCATTCTGTCCAACGAGGTACAGCGTGCCGGAGCGCGGGACGTAGCAGGCCAGGAGCGGCGTGTTCGTCTGCTGCGCCTCGAGCGTACTCCCCATGAGCAGTGGCGCCATCGCCAAGGCGCCCATCACCATGCGTGAACGAGGCATCAGCTCCTCCAGGTAGTGCCGCCAGGTGCACCGCGGTGTCGGGATCGAAAACACGTTCAGCGTCCCGCGGCGGCCAGCACGTCGATGGCAACGTCCAGCGCGAGGCCGAGTGCGTCTCGGTCGGCTTCCACGCCCACGTCGGTGCAGGCCGTGAGCGCGGTACGTACGCGATCCACGTCCGCGCGTGTCGCGTTGAGGAAGGGAGACATCACCGCGCGCAGCGTCGCCAGGTCGGTGGTGACGCGACTCGAGCAACTCCCAAGGGTGGGGGCAAGGCGCGCCGCCGCGTCCTCGAGTGCCGACACCGCGGTGGACGGAGGGCCGTTGGTGTTGGTCGGTGGCGGGGTCACCCCCGGTGAATCACCTCCGCCACTCCCCCCGCATCCAACGAGGGCTGCGCTCGTGATGCACGCGAGCAGTGCCAGCCGCGAGCCCGTCCGCAACGGTTGGGCGGCACGCGTGCGACAACGACGTGCGTTGTCGGCGGCTCGGACCCGCATCGGTTCAATCGTCCAGTTCATCAGCCGTCCACTCGCATTTGATGGTTGGTCATTCGCCAGGTCTCAGCACGGGTCCAGTGCCAGGACCCGGTCAACCCGTTGCTGGTTGGCGGCGTAGAAGGCGACGTTCGCGGGCGGTGGCTGGGGTGGCGGCGCTCGCATGCCGCTGGCGCGCGCTTCGTGCGCCATCCCCGCCATGGCCAGCGCCAGGGAGACTTCCACGAAGTCGCGCGGTGCCATGGACGCTCCCGCGAGCGCGGCCCGTACGCCCTTGTGCGCGTTGAGCGTGGCGACCTCCTGGGCGATGGAGGTGGCATCGCCCGTATTCGCGAGCCAGGTGCAGAACGACGGGTCGCGCTTCGCGAGCGCCGCCAACGCGGTGAAGGCCCGTTCCAGCTGCGCCAGGCGATCCACGGCGAGCGGCGTCTTCACGGCGGCCTCCTGTTGGGCGATCGGCCAGCTGTTCACGCCGCCCTGCGCGTGCGCAGCAACGGGCGCAGCGACGGGCGCACCGGCCAGCAGGACGACGACGAGAGACCGCACAGGGGAGAGGCGCATGAGACGAGTAGTCGATGAAGTGAGGGGTCGGCGGCCAACGCAGCCGTCACTCACCTCAACGCCACCGTCCTCCGGAACCGGAAAAGCCCGCGATGCATCGTCGGCAGCTCGTCACGCCGACCCGCGTTTCCGGATTCGGTCGCGCATCACGTGAAGAGGGTGCAGCCACGTGACGACGTGTCACCCACCCGCCGCCGACGCCTGCACGGTCCAACCACTGGGGATAGCTCGATGACTCGAACGAGAGATTGCGCGGCCGGGCACGACCGGACGAGACGGATGGGCGTCTTTGCCCGTGCCCTGCTGGTCGGATGCCTAACGATGTCGAGCGCGCGTGCGGTCGCCGCGCAGCAACCGTCCGGCGCGGTGCTGGCCTGTGTGGTACCGAGGTCGGGCACCATCTACCTGATAGGGAGGGACGGGGCGCCAGCGACCTGCCGCTCGGCCGACCATCTCCTGGTCCAGTGGAGCGCAGTCGGCCCTGCTGGGGCCCAGGGTCCGGCGGGACCACAGGGGCCCCCGGGGCCGAGTACCGGGGTACCGGGTCCGGCGGGGGCGCAAGGGCCCGCGGGCCCTGCCGGTGCGGTGGGCCCGGCAGGTGCAACGGGGTCGCAAGGGCCGGCCGGGCCCGATGGCAAGCCCGGACCGGCGGGGCCCGCCGGTCCTCAGGGGCTGCAAGGCGTCCCGGGCCCTCCCGGTTCGTTGGCGGCCTCCGGCGCCCTCGGCTCCCTCGAGCGCGTGGTGACTCGCTACTTTCCGAACCTGGCTGCGGGCGCCGGCTCTGGCGCGCAGTTCTTCGTCGCCACCTGTCCTGTCGGGAAGGTGGCGATCGGCGGGGGCGTGCTGGATCAGACGCCAGGCTACGGAGCGTACATCCCGGGGAGCATTCGCATGACGCTCTTCCCGTGGTTGGTTCTTGGCAGCTACCCGAATGCCGCCTTCGGCTTCTCCGATCGTGAGTGGGTCGTGCAGCTCGGGCTGGCCTCACCGGAGTTCTACCTCGGGTCTACCTCGCCGATCACCGTCTCCGTCGTCGCCATCTGCGCCAAGGTGAACTGACGTCGCGGGAGATCCACTTCTCTGCTAGTACAGTCGGGCATAGATGTGCCGCCGGCGCTGCGGCACCCCCTTCGGCACGCGCTTCGTGAATTCGTCACGCAGCGACTGGCCTGTTGGTGACGTCACCACGACTCCGCGCTCGATCGCCACGATCTTCCCGTTCAGAGGGGCGAAGATCGCGTAGCTCACACTGTCCCCGGCGACCTGCGCGTAGCAGCGCCCGCTCTCGCCAGCCGCAAAGGTGGCGAGCGGTTCGTCGATCCTGCGGCACGCGAGGTCGACGAGCTTGGCTCCTGCCGGCCCTCCGGCGCGCTCCACCACACGAAAGCCATCGCTGGTGGGCATGAGGATGAGCGTCTCACCGTCGGGCGCGCCGGCATCGGCGGGACCGTTCGCCGAGTCGCGCACCCACGTCCCCATCATGCGGGCGAACGGGTCGGGGGCGACACCTGGGGGCGTCGGCGGAGCCATGGCCCCCATCTGGCTTACGAAGTCCGCCAGTCCAGCAGGCGGAAGGGCACGGTACCCCAGCATCTCCGACACCCGATCGAAGTGCTGCGTCAGGTACCCCGGCTGCACCAGCGCCTTCGGGTAGTGCGCAGCATACCCCTCAAAGATGAAACGCAGCGCATCGTAGCCGGCGATGAGCGGGATCGATCCATGATCCTCGCCGTCATAGTACTTGTAGCCGTATCGAATCCCCGACGTGTTGGCGTCCTTGATGATGCTGTTGAGCGCCAGGATGTTGTTGACGTTGAGAACCGTCCCCGAATCGTACGGGGTGATGTTGTTCGCCTGCGCGATGAAGAGGGTACGTGCCGGCGGTGCCGGCTTCCCGAAGAAGTCGCGCGCCATCCGTACCATGAGCCGGTCGTCGAACCAGAGGGTCGGGTCGATCGCCACGTAAGCGTTGAAGGTCTCGGGGATCGTGTAGAGGGCGTTGAGGACCGCCAGTCCACCTAACGAATGCCCGACGAACACCCGATACGGGGCGGTGCGATACGCCGAGTCGACGTGCGGAATGAGTTCGGACTTGAGGAACTGCAGGAAGTTCGGATTCCCGCCGGTGATGTCCCACCCCGGGGGGAGCGGATTGCCGTACGGGTCCTTGGTGACGCGCGTCGGCGTGAGGTCGCGCCGGCGATTGGCGACGGGGATCGCGATGACGATCATCTCGGGGATGGCATACGTCCCGCCCACTCCGGTCGACAGCATCTGGAGCACGCCGGTGACGGAATGGAAGTGCACATCACCGTCGAGCAGGTAGAGCACCGGATAGGTGCGCGGGACCCGCGTCGGCGCGCCGTACGACGGCGGCGTGTAGACCAGGTACGGGCGCCGCTCCTTGAGCGTCGGAGACCACATCGAGTCGATCGCCCCCACGCGGAGCGCCGGTGTCGGTGCCGTCATCGACGATGGACGCTGCCCCGACGCACGGGCCGACACCGCGCAGGCTAGACCGGTCACGACGGCGAGAAGGAAGCGCGAGCAGGGGATCATCGGTTCAACTCTCGTGGTGCGCGGGCCGGCATGGGCCGCGAAGATTCGAGGACGGAACGGCCTGCGTGCGGCGGCACGCCGCCCGTGCGAGGCAGGGTGCATGCTGGGCGAGCAGGAGGGTCACGACAACGCCTCCAGCAGCCGCTCGATGTCGGCCATGTCGTTGTAGACCGATGGGGAGATGCGCATCCAGTTGGCGGCGACGCGCACGTTGATCCTGGCCTCGGCGAGTCGCTTGGGGACGTCGCTCTCCAGCAGTCCCTTGCGAGCGAACGTCACGATGCCACTGGTTGCGCCTGCCGGCGTGACCGCAGCGAAACCCAGCCGGGGCATCTCCTGCTGCAGCCGGGCGATGAGCGGCAGGCGGTGCGCCTGGATGTTCGCGGGCCCGAGGGCCTGCACGTAGACCAGCGAACTGGCGAGCAACGCGACGCCGACCTCGGCGCTCCCCGTCAGCGACCCCATCTCGAACAAGCCGGCGGCGTTGCGGCTGAACTCGTACGTCACGGGCTCGTACGCTCCGACTGGCAGATGTGGCGGATAGTTTGGCTCTGCCGACGCCGCCTGGTAGTAGCTCACCACGGGACGCGTGACTTTGTCCCACACCTCCTCGCGCGCGTACAGGAAGCCGATCCCGAAGTCACCCATCAGCCACTTGAAGCTCGAGCAGGCGGCAAAGTCGATCCCGCTCGCCTTCACGTCGAGCGGTTCGGCGCCGGCGGCGTGCACGATGTCGACGTAGACCAGGGCACCGTG